>SAMEA104315421__coassemble_1055_pt1 | contig 17737 bp, 20 predicted proteins | sample SAMEA104315421__metabat2_low_PE_055 | metagenome-assembled genome bin SAMEA104315421 (sample SAMEA104315421) | gut metagenome | biome: Monkey gut; feature: monkey-associated habitat; material: faeces | place: China | collected 2013
ATCCGGCTAAATATGCCGATACTGCCTTAGAGTTAATGGTGAAAGAATTGAAGCATAAGGCTCCTTATGGCCGTTTTAAAGCCAAAATTGCTGGGGGAGCTAATATGTTTGATTTTAATAAAACTCTAAAAAACGGTAATGTCGGCAAAAGAAATGTAGAGGCAGTGGAAGCAGAGTTAAGTCGGCTCCATATCCCCTTAATCGCTGAAAATGTCGGCGGTAACTCTGGACGCACGATGCGGGTCAATCTTGAGACCTTTGAGGCGACGATTAGCATCGTGCACCATGATTCAATCATTTTATAAATAGTAGGGGGAATTGTAATGATTAGAATTTTAGTGGTAGATGACTCAGCCTTCATGCGCAAGGTAGTCACGGATTTAATTGCCAAAATGCCAGGTACGGAGTTGGCAGGTATTGCTCGCAATGGGCAGGCAGCAGTTGACTTTGTCAAAGCTGATAGCGAGTTGGATTTAGTACTAATGGACGTTGAAATGCCCTTGTTAAACGGTTTAGAGGCCTTAAAACAGATTAAACAGTTTAGTAGTGTGCCAGTGGTAATGCTTAGTGCCTTGACTAACCAAGAAGTGACCATCGAAGCCTTAGAATCTGGAGCAACCGACTTTGTTGAAAAGCCAACTAACATTATGGCTATTAAAGACGACTGGATTAGGGAATTTTTTGCTAAAATCAAAGCGGCTAGTCGTCAACAAAGACGGTCGTTAAGTAGGAGACGAGAAGTGGTGGCGCCAAATCCAAATAACGGTCAAGTCAAATCCAGCCTTGAGCTAAGGCGAAATTTAAAGGCAGTTGTGATTGGCTCATCAACCGGAGGACCGCGTGCACTCCTACACTTAATTACCGCTTTACCTGCAAGGCTTTCGGTGCCAGTCATTATCGTCCAACATATGCCTAAGGGCTTTACTAAAACTTTTGCAGAAAGAATGGATGCTGAGGCCAAGCCAAAGGTTAGCGAGGCTAGCGACGGAATGCTGTTACAAAACGAGGTTTACCTAGCTCCTGGGGATTATCACATGGTTATCAAGGATGGACGCTTGTATTTAAACCAAGAGCCTAAAATGCATGGGACACGGCCAGCAGTCGACCCATTGTTTAACTCAGCAGCCGCTTACTATGGTGGTAATTTAGTCGGTATCATCCTAACTGGGATGGGAAAAGATGGAGCAGAGGGTATGGGAGAAATCCTAGCCAAGGGTGGTTATACAATTGCACAAGATAAGGATTCCTGCGTTGTCTTTGGAATGCCACGAAGCGCCATTGAAAAAGGCGTTGTTAACGAGGTCTTAAGTTTAGACCAAATTCGGGTAAAATTAGAGGAATTAGTGAGGTAGCGGTAGATGAGTGAACTAAACTTTGAGTTTTTCAATGACTGGGTGGAAAAAAAGCTTGGAATCCAATTAAATTCTTACAAGCAAAAGCAAATGCAGCGTAGAATCGGTAATATCATGCATACTACGGGTGCTAAGACCTTAGAAGAGTATGCGCAGATTCTTACTAGGGACAAAGCTGCTCGAGACGCATTTATAGAACACTTAACCATCAATGTCACAGAATTTTATCGCAATAAAGAAATTTTTGAGAGCTTTGAAGAAACGGTTAAAAAGGTGATTTTACCTAAGTATAAAATGCCTAAAATTTGGTCGGCTGCATGTTCTATCGGAGCTGAGCCTTACACTTTGGCAATGATTTTAGACCAAAATCAAATTAAGGGTAAGATTATTGCCACAGATATTGATAAGGTGATTTTGGATAAAGCTAAGGCTGGGACCTATAAACTAGCCGAGCTAAAAAATATTTCGCCCAAAATTTTGGAGCGTTATTTTACTAAGCAAGATAATCTTTACGAGATTAAGCCTCAGATTAAAAAGTACGTAACTTTTAAGCGCCATGATTTATTAAAGGATAGTTACGAACCAAACTGTCATATTATTGTTTGCCGCAACGTGACAATTTACTTTAATTCAGATGCTCGTGATGAGGTTTACCAAAAGTTTAGTGATGTCTTGATGCCAGGAGGTATTTTATTTACCGGGGCTACCGAGACAATCTCCAACTGTGAGCAATTTGGTTTAAAGAAGGTTGATTCCTTTATTTATCAAAAAATCTGATTACGAGGAGGAAGAATAATGGCTGACGACAATAGTGTTTATCGTGACCTCTTTTTTGAAGAAAGTGACGATAATTTACAAGCACTAAATGACAATATCTTAGAGTTAGAACAAGAACCTGATAATATTGACTTGGTTAACAATATTTTCCGGGTAGCCCATACTTTAAAAGGGATGTCTGCTACGATGGGTTACGATGTCATGACCAAGTTAACCCACAAAATGGAAGATATTTTTGACTTATTCAAGTCGGGTAAACTAAAGGTGACTAGCGACCACGTGTCTTTAATCTTCAAATGCTTGGACAAACTTCAAGAACTAGTTGATGATTTAAGGGACGATAAAGAATTAAGCGAAGATCAAATCACCGACCTTTGGAATGAACTTGATCAAGTTGAAAAAGGAGTTGAAGGCAAAACACCGGCGGCCGAAGCGCCTAAGGAAGAACAAGCTAGTGACGGCCCTAAAGAGTTGACGACTGACTTTGAAAAGGTTGAGGAAGCTGACTTAGACGTGATTAAAAAGGCTAAAGCCGAGGGCTACAATGCCTTTGCCATTGCGGTCAGAATCGATGCGGGCTCGCTATTAAAGGGGCCGCGGGTCTTTTTAATCATGGAAAAACTAGACCAAGAAGGCGACGTTATCCACTCCGAGCCAAGCACTGATATCTTAGAAGCCGGCGACTTTGAAACGGACTTCAAGTTAATCTACTTAACTCACGACAGCAAGGAACAAGTGGAAGAAAACATCAACTCCAACAGTGAGATTGACCAGGTGATTGTAGCAGACTTTGACCCAGAAGCTAAGCCAGCAGCTGCTAAAGCCGAGGAAAAGGAAGTAGCTAAAAAAGAAGCGCCTAGCCCCGCTAAGGAAGCTAAGCCTAAGGCTGCGCCGAAAAAAGCGGCTAAAAAAGATGCCCACCACAATAACCGTAATCAGTCAATTAGGGTTGACCTAACGCGGCTAGACAACTTCTTAGACCTCGTGTCTGAATTGGTGGTTTACAGAAACCAGCTAGAAGATGCCGGCAAGCGCAACAACGCCGACGAAGTCCGTGATTCGATGGAACAAGTTTCTCGCTTAACGTCTGAATTGCAAGACTTAGTTTTGAAAATCAGAATGCAACAAGTCAGCGTGGTCTTTAGCCGTTTCCCACGGATGATTCGCGATTTGGCTAATGAATTAAAGAAGGACATGGAATTAGTCATTATTGGGGAAGAAACTGAGCTAGATAAGACAGTGGTTTCCGAATTATCCGAACCAATGATACACCTGCTAAGAAACTGTGCTGACCACGGGATTGAGCAGCCTGAAGTCAGAGAAAAATTAGGCAAGCCTAGAAAGGGAAAGATTACCCTAGCTGCTTACCAAGAAGGTAATAAGGTTATCATTACCTTAGAAGATGACGGTAAAGGTTTAGATCCTGAAGTAATTAGGGCTAGCGCTGAACGCAAGGGTATTAACACTGAGGGCATGAGCGAACGCGAAATCCAAATGTTAGTCTTCCATCCTGGTTTTTCAACTGCTAAGAAGATTACTGATATCTCCGGACGTGGGGTTGGTTTAGACGCCGTTCAAAACAAAATTTCTGAATTGGGCGGGTCGCTAGAAATGGAAAGCCAAGTCAACGTTGGTACTAAGGTGACAATTAAGTTACCATTGACTTTATCCATTATCCAGGCCTTAATGATTTCGATTTCAAACGAGGATTTCGCCGTGCCATTAGATGTGGTTGAGCGGGTAGTAATGATTAAAGACGATGACATCTTACAAACCCAGCAACAAGAAGTCTATCGTTTCCAAGATCAGTTGATTCCAATCGTGCGGACCAACCGCCTGTTAGGAATGCCTGAAATTGAAAGCAAGAAAAAATTTGCAATCATTGTGAAAATCAATAAGCAATACTATGGTATCTTGGCCGATGGCTTAATTGGTCAGCAAGAAATAGTTATTAAGAAAATCGACCAAATGTTGATGAACATCAATAAGTACCAGGGGGCAACTATTCTAGGAAATGGTTCAATTGCTTTAATTTTAGATGTGAACGCGATTTGCAATGCACAAAAGGTGGCGAATAGCTAGTGGCGTACTCAGAAATTGAACTTGATGGACTAAAAGAAATCGTTAACGTAGGTGGCGGAAATGCTGCTACCAGTATTTCCCAGATGATTAACTCCCGGGTGGATATGGATGTGCCTGAAGTAGAAGTTATGGATTATAATGAACTCTATCAAAAAATCATTGCCGATGATGTTGAAATGCATGCCGTTTTGAGTAAAATTGTTGGTGATATTGACGGAGCCTTGTTGTTTGTGATTTCTGATGAATCAGGCCAAAAGATTGCCAAGATGATGCTTGGGTCAGACGATAAACCAAGTAATGAAATCATCGCCTCAGCGGTAACAGAGTTGACTAATATTTTATTTAACTCATTTTTACGTGCAATTGGAGACATGTTGCAGATTCAACTAATTGCCAGTCTACCAATTTCAAGGTATGATTTCTTTGGGGCAATTATTTCTAGCGCCTACATGGCCTTTGATCATTATGATGAACAAATCCTTGTTATTCATAATGAATTTACTTATAATAATGAAAGCCTAGACGCATCTTTATTCCTGATTCCAGGTGAAGGTGTCTTAGATGAGATTTTTAAAGCATTAGGAATTTGAGAGGAGAAATTTAAGTGGCAAAATCAGTATTAATCGTAGACGACGCGGTCTTCATGCGCATGAAATTAAAGGATATCTTGGAAAAAAATGGTTATGAAGTAGCTGGTGAAGCTCAAAATGGACAAGAAGCCTTTGAAAAGTACCAAGCAACTAAACCGGACTTAGTAACAATGGATATCACCATGCCTGAAGTAGATGGGCTTGAGGCTTTAAAGATGATCAAGGCTAGTGATGCTAACGCAAAGGTTGTAATGTGCTCAGCTATGGGGCAACAAGGAATGGTTATGGACGCTATTCGGGCTGGAGCCGTTGATTTTATTGTTAAGCCTTTCGACACTGAACGGGTAATTCAAGCGATTGATAAGGCCCTTTCCTAATTTTGGGGGTGACTTATTATGCAAATGATTCTTTTTAAAATGCAGGGGCAAAATTATTTAATCTCTGCAGACGATGTTGAAGAAGTAGTTGATACGATTCAAATTACTAAGGTTCCCCTAGCTTCAAACTGGATTAAAGGTTTGATTAACTTGCGAGGAACTGTGGTGACGGTCGTTGGCTTAGCCGAATTATTAGGTATTCCTTCTTCAGATAATAACCTGAACATTCTTATCATGAAAAATGGTGAGGAACGTAAGGGCTTGTTAATCGAAGAAGTGATTGAGGTTTTAGACATCGACCCATCAGAAATTCAACTTGGATCTGAACAAGACGAAAAGCATATTAAGGGTGTGATTGCTTTTCCGGATAAGGTTGCCAACATTGTCGACGTAACGGATGCAATCTTCTAAACTTACTATGAAATAGAAATTGAATAGGGAGGGTTATTGTGGATCAAGTATTGTCCCAGCAAGAAATTGACGCCTTGCTGAACGCCATGAGTAGTGGCACGCTCGATGAACAAAAAATTGAAGAGGAAGCTCAAGAAGCGGCGAAAGTCAAAACTTATGATTTTAGGCGGCCTACGCGCTTAACTAAGGAATATATTAATACCTTGCACATGGTTTTTGATGATTTTGCTAAGTTAAGTGGGACCCTCTTAGCTTCACAACTGCGGACCAGTGTTAATCTTAAGGTGGCGGCCATTGAACAGGTTTCTTATGACGAGTTTATTCACTCCATCGCTCGGCGGACACTAATTGGTCTTTTTCACTCGGATCCAATGAAGGGTTCGCAGATGATTGAAGTTAATCCTCAACTGTGTAATTTTTTGATTGAACTCCTCTGTGGGGGGCAAGAGATTGGTAGTGATGAGGCAAACGCCAAACGCGATATTGAGATTAGGGAAAACTTCACAGACATTGAGCTATCAATTCTAGAAGAAGTAGTTACAGATTTAATGGGTGTTTATCAACAGGTTTGGAAAGATATTGTGAAATTTGACCCTGTCTTAGATACTATTGATACCAACCCCCAACTGTTACAGACAATGTCGCCTAATGAGCCGGTAGTCCTAGTTACCTTTACGGTTGATCTTTTGGATAGGAGTACCTTTATTAACCTCTGTATTCCGTATATCTTTTTTGAAGGGATTTTAGACAAACTAAGTATCAGAAACTGGTTTGATTCAAGTAAGGATAATGATGAGGATGATTCAGCCGAACTTAAGCGCAACTTAAATGGGGTTGAGATGACCATTGAAGCTATTTTAGGGGGCGCTAAGATGGATTTAGCTGACTTCTTAAACTTAGAGGTTGGTGATGTAATCAAACTAGATAAGAAGATTTCTGAGCCAGTTGATACTTACATTGGCGAACAGCCATTTTACACGACTAAGCTTGGGAAGCTAAGCAACGGTCAATTTGCAGTAGAATTAATAGATAAGATGGAAGGAGAAGAAGATTAATGAGTGATACCCTATCCCAAGCTGAAATTGATGCTTTAATGAACGGCGGTGCGACAGCCGAACCTGAAAAAACAGCGGAAACAAAGGAGGAGCCGGCAAGTTCAGAAACAAGTCAACCAAAAGAAGCTGCACCTACTTCTGAAGCTGATGCCTTAGATGAACAGGCTAAAAGCGACTTAATCGGTGAAGTTGGTAACATTTCCATGTCCCAAGCCGCTACCACCTTGTCTTCCATTTTAAACCACCGGGTGTCAATTACCACTCCTAGGGTAACCAGGGTCCGTTTTAAGGATTTAATCGATGGTATTAAGGCGCCTAAGGTGGCAACCACGGTCGAATTCAAGGAAGGTTTAACTGGGGTTAACTTGATGTTACTTGAAGTCCATGATGCCAATGTTATCGCTAACTTAATGATGGGTGGCGACGGGACTCCTGAAAACGAAGAGTTTACGGAACTGGAATTATCTGCGGTGGCAGAGGCGATGAACCAAATGATTGGTTCAGCGGCGACTTCGATGGCTACCATGATTAGCACCAAGGTTGATATTTTACCACCTAAGGTTAATTTATGGAACGAACCGGGTAATACAAAGTATGACTTCATTGTTGATGATGAGGTTATCTACAAGATTTCCTTCTCTTTAAACGTTGATGGCTTGATTCAAAGTGAAATTATGCAGATTTTCACTGACCAAATGGTTAACGATATTGCCCAAGCGATGTTAGCTGATAAGGCTACGGTGGTTGACAACCGTGAAACTGCTGCCAGTCAAAGCGAGGAAAGTAAGAGTCAAGCTCCAGCTCCTAGTCAGGCGCCAAGTCAAGCCTCAAGTTCGCAGCCAGCGCCGGCGCCTAAACCACAACCTAAGCCTAAGCATCAAGAACCGGTAGAAGTTCAAAGTCCAGAGTTCCAAAACTTTGAACCAACGCAACCGGCGGCTGAATCAAATGATAACTTAGACTTAATTATGGACATTCCATTGAATTTAAGTGTCGTTTTAGGTCGGAGCAAAAAGACAGTCCGTGATATTTTGAGTTTCAATACAGGATCTGTTATAGAGCTTGATAAGTTAACCGATGAACCACTGGAAATTCTCCTTAATGGAAAATTAATTGCCACCGGTGAGGTCGTGGTCATCAATGAAAACTTTGGGGTACGAATTACAGATATTCTTTCCCCACAACAACGACTCGATTACATGCGGTAATAGTTTTTTCAAAAGATTTTCAAAAAAGGTTAAACTTAAGGGTTTAACTTTTTTTTTTTCTGCCGATATAATATAGTGAGAGTATTAACATAGTAGTAAAGTTTGGAAGGAGGCAGTTGTTATGAATATTCGTGGTGATTATAACAATTATCGCAATCTCTATGTAAATAAAGCAAAGCCGGCCTATTCCACGGCTGCTAGCCAAGAACCTACGGTTGGTTCGCAGGCAGCTAACGTTGAACTTTCTGAAACTGCTAAGAAATTAGGCCAACAAGAAACAAAGCAAAGTGGGACATTTGATCAAGCTAAGGTTGACCGCCTCAAGACCGCTATCGCTGATGGCAGTTATGAATTAGCTGCTGAAAAGATTGCCGATAGCATGTTGCAAGCAATGAAAGGAAAGTAAGCATGGAAGAAAAGGAATTTTACCGGCAACTTAGTCAGTTTAAGCGCTTGTTGGTTAAGGAAAAGCAAGCCTTAATTAAAAATGAAAACCAAAAGGTAGCTGACTTATTGCCTCAAAAAGAAAAGTATCTTCCGAGTTTACAAAATTATGCCGGACCACTTGGAGAACAGACCAAGTTATTATTGAGGGAAATCAAAGAGTTACAGGAAACTAACTTACTTTTGACCAAGCAGGCACTTAGCTTTGGTGAAAACTTAATGAAGTCGATACGGACTAATTTAAAGGCTGATCAAGCTAATGTTTACCAGGATCAAAAGCGGAAGAATCCTTATCAACAACGCCCCACTAATTCATATATTATAGACAGTCAAGCGTAGGAGGTTAGGTATGGTTGGTTTATTTGGAACATTAGGAACAGCAAGTAGTGGTTTAAATGCCAGTGATATTGGTTTACAAACGGCTGCTAATAACATTTCAAACGCGGGTACGGAAGGTTATTCGCGACAGAGGGTTAACTTACATACTAAATTACCTTACACTTTGGCCGGGGTCGGTTCGATTGGGACTGGGGTTAAAGTTGATGGAGTTAAGCGAGATGTGAGTGACTATATTCGCCAGCAAATTCGGGTGGCTACTTCTAAGCAGGCTTCAGCGACTCAGCGGTCTACAACTCTAGGTAACCTAGAAGATATTTTAAATGAGCCATCAGATAATGGGGTAATTAACCAGTTAGCTAACCTTTCTAAGGCTTGGACCTCAGTGGCTAATGACCCTGAAATGACGACTACCAAGAGTGTGGTTTTAGAACACGCTTCGAGTTTTGTGGATGCTATCCATAACATGGCTTCATCTATTACAGATTTGAAAAATACCACCGTTAACGGAGTTGCTCAAGCGGCCTTAGATTTTAATAAAAAATTAGAAACTTTAAACGAATTAAACACACAAATCTATAATTCATATGCTATTGGGGAAACGCCTAACACCTTGTTAGATAGTCGCGATCAAGTCCTTAAGGAATTAGCGGGCTTAGCAGATATATCGACTGTAACTGATGAATATAATCGGGTGTCAGTTTACCTGGGTGAAAATCCTAAAGCAGAAAATGTGGTTTTAGATTCAGCTACTAAGCAGGTAAATAACTTAAGTGTGGTTAGTGCCAGTCAAGCTGGAAAGTCGTCCGTAATCGTTGACGGAGATATTACTGGCAAGCAGGTTGAATTGACTGGTGATTATCCTGCCGGAACCTTGCTAATTCTAAAGCAAAATGCTAACGGGGCTTATAGTATCTCTAAGGAAGCCCAAGTAACCGAAGGGGATTTAGGTGGTTACCAAGATGCTTTAGCGGAAATTAACTCGGCAATGACAGAATTAAATAATTTCACCAACACCATCGTTAAGACGATTAATCTTGTTTATAATTCTAATGGTATAACTAGTCCAGGAAAGGCCGGACTTTATGACGGTTTCTTTACCTTAGCAACGGATAGTCAAAATCCGGCGGTTGACTTTGCGGTAAACAAAAACTTACTAGCTAACCCAGCATTGCTAAAAACTGGGACAACGACGGCTAGTGGAGACAGTAGCATTGCGACTGCTATTGTAGCTGCTTTTGCAGCCACAATTCCGACCGATGGTAGTGATGCTAGCGTTTTAGCCGCTTATGATCCAGCTAGCTTACGCTTTAAGACTAATACCAGCGGTTCAACCTACGCAACTCGTTTTAACAACATTGTGACAACCAATGGGATTGCTAAGCAAAAGGCAGATAATACTCAGGCTGCGCAAGATACCTTATTGAACAGTTTGAACCAACAGGATCAATCTGTTTCTGGGGTTTCAATTAATGAAGAAATGGCTGACGTAATTCGTTACCAAAATGCCTTTCAAGCTAATGCCCGGATGATGCAGGTTGTAGCAGATTGTTTAGATACTTTAATTAATAAGACGGGGGTTTAAGCTAAATGAGAATTTCTAGTAACATGACTTATACGAATTTCTTAAATAACTACCAGGTTAACGCCAACACCATGCAAGGTACCTTAGACCAATTGGCTTCTGGAAAGGTGGTTAACAAGGCTTCGGATAATCCCTTATTAGTTTCAAAGATTATGGACTCTAAGGTAGCTTTGGCTAACAATGCGGCGTATGCCAATACAATTGCCGATGCCAAGTCTTGGACGGAAAACCAATACAGTGTCTTAAGTCAAGTCACTAAGTCGATGAATCGGATTATCACTTTAATTACGGCCGCTTCATCCTCCACGAACGGAATTGACGAATTGACTGCCCAAAAGCATGAAATTAATCAAGATTTGCAAAACATTGTCGATTCCTTAAACACTAGTTATGGTGGCAAGTATATCTTTGCCGGTAAGAATACGGATACTAAACCTTTTGAAATGCAAAAGGATGCAAATGGGGTTTTGACTGGGCTTAGTTACGCCGGGACAAATGATGGCTTGCCACGCGAAATTTCTGCTGGGGTAACGGTCGATTTATTTGCCGACGGCAGTAAGTTCATGCAGGTAACCGATAAAGAAGGCAAGACCACTAACCTGACCGATTTTGTGGCTAACTTAATGAATGCACTAGGAAATAATCCTAGCAAAAGTATTGACCAATCTAAGTTGGGTACGGACTTATTGAGTCAAGCGCAAGCATTCTACGATAACTTTACGACCGTGCAAACAACCGTTAGTGCCAAGGAAACCCGCCTGCAAGCGGCAGCTAGTCGAAATGAAACTGAAAAGACCAACTTAAAGACTCAGCTATCGGATGAACAGGATGTGGACTACGCTGAAGCTTACATGAACTACCAAAATGAAATGGTAGCTTATAAAGCGACACTGGCGGTCGGTACAAAGATTTTACAAACAACTGTCTTGGACTATATGAGATAAGGTCCGTGATTAGTAAGTAAAGGGCAACTTTTCATGGCGACATGATGAGTTGTCTTTTTTTAGTGGGGTGGATGAATGAATAACTATAATATCGACAGAGTCGAGCGGACTGAGCGGATGGTCAATGAGATTGCGGCGGTTGAAAAGATTCAAAAAATTGCCGACAGTCAAAATAACCAGGTTGAAAATCAGCTCCGCGACGAAGCGGTGGGCGAACAACGTTTAAGCCAACCGCAAATAAAAAAGACTAAAACCCAAAAAAGGCTTAAACATTCGGTAACTTCAACCGATATAGATAATGTTGACTTAGATGACGAATTTCTGTTGGAAATTATCAAACGTTTAAGAGATCAGTTTAGGCTAGCAGACTTAGATTTGGATCTCCGCTTAGAAAGGGTCATGCCTAGACAAGTTTCATTATTCGTTAAAAGCAAGCAAGAATTAATCAAAGCTTTAACTACAGAGGAACTAATAGCTTTATATCGGCGAGAGAGTTTTAGTAAGCAGGGAATTTCGTTAGACGAGAAAGGATGATTTATATGGCAACCAGTTCAATTTCAGCGGCAACCAGTTCAGCTTTTAGTGCTGCTACCAGTAATCTTACAAACAGTACAACCAACACTACTAATACGGATAGTACGACTAACAAATCCGGCCTCACGAAGGCAACTGACGCCAGTATTAAGAACAATCTAGGAAAGTATACCGGGGTGACCTTGGACGTTATCGATCAGTTGATTGAAGCAGATCCGCTTTCAACTAGAAAAACTGGCGATGAAGACTTGATTAAGAGCTTAAACGAGCAAACAACTGCTTGGAAAAACATTAGCTCCTCTTTGAGTGATTTAAAGACTGCTTTGAATTACTTAAAAGACGATGACCAATATTATACTAAAGCAACTAGCAGTTCTAATCAAAATGTAGCGACGATTAGCGCTTCAACGTCGTCGGGAATAGGCTCTTATTCAATTAAGGTTAGTCAACTAGCTACTTCCATGAAGATTTCTGGGGGAATCCCTAGCGCTTTAGGAACAGCTGATGCAGATAGTAGCCAAAAACTTAACATTACTGGTGCGCTGAACTTAACCTCAAATGTAGGAACAGCTACTTTAAACATTAATGGAAGCCAAAACATCAATGATATTGCCGCTGCAATTAACAAGTTAACGGTCACTGTTAAAGATGACAAGGGTAATGATGTCGTTAAGTCCCTAGGAATCACTGCTACTGTGGTGGCTAATCACTTGATTTTACGGTCAGTGGCAACAGGTAAGGATAATACAATCTCTGTTTCCTCTACTGACGGGACAGCTGACAGTTTAGGCTTAGGTAGCCAAGCACACAGTGTGGCTGGTCAAGATGCAGCTTATAGCATCGATGGTTACGATTTAACAAGTTCTTCGAATACGATTACTAATGCCATCAACGGAGCAACGATTACGTTAACCGGCTTATCCACTAAGGAAGCAGATGGTACCCTAGCTGACACCACCCTAAATGTAACTCATGATACGGCTTACCTCGAAGCTGCGGTAGAAAACTTTGTTAACAAGTACAATGCAACGATGAAGTATTTAAACGACTACACTAAGGTTGATACTTCAACTGATGATTTAGATAAAAAGCAAAATGGGGTTTTAGAAGACGATAGCGCAGCTAGCCGTTTGAAGTCTGAATTATCTCGGTTAGCAATTTCTTTAGGAGTAGATACAGATAGCAAGACTGGTCAAAAGATTGATACCGGAATGACTTCTAGCAAGTTAGGAATTAGTGTCGATCGTGATGGCATTATGAGTATTGACACCGAAAAATTAACTAAAGCAATTGATAATGGCAACGGGATTGAAACTATTAAGAACTTCTTTTATAATACAACTGGTCGAATCAGTAAGGAAGAACATGGTTACGTCACCGGCTTTTTGGAAACAATTAAGGCTTATAACGAACCTGATTATGTTAAGAATACCAAAGGGATTATCAACGATAAGCTAGAAATGTACAGTAAGCAGATCAAGGATTTAAATTCTGACGTGACTGACCTTGAAACCCGGTTAGCTACAAAACGGGAAAGCTTGATTAACCAGTATAGTGCGGTTGATGCTGCCATGGAAAAAGCCGAGGCCATGTTAAAACAAATTGATGACTGGTTCAAGACAGACGACAATAATAAGTAATAGTCGGAGGTAGCCGATGGATGAACAACAAGCGGTCAAAGTAATTTTAGCCTCACTAGCCGCTTTTGATGGGAGCGCCCAGATGGCTTTAGAGATTGTTAACCAGCTAGAGCCCTTGTTTGCCCAGCTGCAAACCAAGCCACCTCAGCTATCAGAAGCTGAGTTACGCCAATTAGAGGCCGGCTATAACCACCTGCTTGCGGTCTTAGCAGCTGAAAGGCGGAAGTTAAGCAAGCAGCTAAGCGAACTGAGTGGTCCTAGGCAAAAACGGATCGTCAATGCTTACAGTAAACATCTGAAATCTTCAATGAAAATGACTTTTTAAGAAAGGATAGAATAAATGGTTTATGGATATGGCCCCAAGGCGGGGAAAAATGATTACCTTAAGACCCAGGTTTTAAGTGCAAGTCCAGCTAAATTGACATCGATGCTATTTGATGGTGCCATTAAGAGTATCAAGTTAGCCCAAAATGCCATTGAGCAACACGAAATCGAAAAGGCTCATAATAATATTATGAACGCTGAAAACATTATCTACGAATTAGCTAACTCAGTTGACACTAAGGTTGAAGGTGAATTACCAGGACAATTATTATCACTATATGACTTTATGAACAGTCAGTTACAGGAAGCTAATATTAAAAAAGACAAGCAAAAATTAGACAGGGTGTTAGATATGCTAACGACTTTATCTAACTCTTGGAAAAAGATTGCTGAGTAGGAGGGAGAAAAGATAATGTGCAAGATGGACCTAGCAATTTGTATTCTAACCAATGATGAAGACAAAAAATTACGGCGTTGCCTAGACTCTGTCAAAGACGTTGGCGCCGAGTTAATCGTCATCGACAGTGGGCAAAACGAAAGCACCAAGGCCTTGTGCCAGGAACTTGCTACCGAATATCACCCCTATGACTGGGCGGATAACTTTGCCTTAGCCCGCAACTATGCCCTAGAGCAAACTCTTAGCAACAACATCTACTTCCTTGATAGCGATGAATGGTGGGCAAAAGAGGATGTGGGCTTTAACACGTCCCAGTTACTCAAATACTTTAACCGTCCTGACCTTGCGGAAGCTATTGGGACAGCCACAATCATTAATCACCGTCAAAAAGACGACGGCAGTGAAGAAGAAGTCGGTCAGTTAAAGCAGCGAGCTTTTAATAAGTCTTACTTTCGTTACGATAAGGAAGTTCGGGTTGATGAGGTCTTGAGTTCAACTTTAGGCTTTGATAGTTTAGCCTTCAATTTAGTCAATGTAACGAAAGTCCACCACGACGGCTTTTTAACCGCAGGAAGCCGTACTAAAAAGAGTGCCCAAAAGTTAGGGCTAGCCTTAAAGGATTTAGAAGCTCATCCGGGCGATAACAAGTACTTGTTGACTTTAGCTGACTGTTACCAAGAAGGTGGCCAAACAGAGGCAGCTAAATTAATCTATAATCAAGTTGTTTCAGCAACAACAGGTCGCGATGGGGCAGAACTCTACCAAACGGTAATTGAAAATGAAAAGATGCTAGTAAATTCACCTGATTACCACTTTATGGCTGGTGAAATTTATGGGATGCATCACGAAGATGCTAAAGCCCAAGCACATTTCGCTAAGATTTTAGCTTTACAAGATGAGGGCATCGATAGCACCTATGTTCCGGCTGCTCATTATTTTATTGGTAAGTTAGCAGAGGCAAAGGGAGACTTTGAAACAGCTAAAAAGCACTATCGGCTAAGCGGTGAATATCCAGATGCAATTGATGCCTTAGCGGCAATTTTATAAGTAAAGAAGGTAAACTGGTGAACACTCGTGATAGTAAGGAAATTCTTAATTTAATTACAACTTTAGAGGAAGCCAACGAGTATTTAGCTTCGAGTGAAGAAATAGGCCTCGAACTATTAAAACAAGTAATAACTAACTGTTTGACTGCTAGTGAAAATATTAGCCAAACGTTACAAACGTTTGGAGAAGATATAAGCTATCAAGCTGAGTTGACTACTTATCAAAGGCTGTTGCAAAACTTTTTAGCCAATATCAGTCAAGCAGGTGAATTAGCCTACCCGGCTCAAACAATTGGAGAATGCTTAGCTAAGCTGACTGCTAAGTTAAGTGCTAAGCATAAAAAGCAGGTAGTCTTTTTACCTTATAAGGCCTCGATGTGGGATTCGTTAGCGACGATTTATGAGGCCGCTTTAGCGGATTCAAATTGCGAGGCATATGTAGTCCCGATTCCTTACTTCACTAAGGACGAGCATGGTAAGTTAAAGAATCTTCATTATGAGGGGGATTTATTTCCTAAGGATGTTCCAATCACATCTTGGAAAGACTATCCTTTAGCAAAGATGCGACCTGATATTATTTATATCCATAATCCATATGATGATGATAACTTGATTACCACAGTCTTACCAGCTTTTTATACAGATAAGTTAAAGCAATATACAGATCTATTAGTTTATGTACCTTACTTCGTGAGTTTACATGAACGTAAGTTTTATGATTACGCCTTAGCTAAAGGTATTGAAAATGCTGACGTGGTTTTTATCCAAGATGAGGTGGTCAAAGCTGGCTATCAAGGGGCCTGGAAAAAGTTTGCCCAGGAAAATCCGACTTATCCTAAGGAGAGCTTAGAGCAAGTGTTAGCTAAGATGGTGGCTTTAGGAAGTCCCAAGTACGATGCCTTAAACAAAACTAACCCAAGCAACTACCCTTTACCTAGTGAATGGAAGCAAAAAATCTATCGACCAGATGGAAGTAAAAAGATCGTGGTTTTTTATAATACTACCATTGTTGATTTAAATGCCTCTGGGCGACAGATGCTAGCTAAGTATGCGGATGTGTTTAACTTCTTTTGGAAGCACCAAGCTGATTATACCCTTCTTTGGCGCCCGCATCCGCTTTTGATTGATGCTATTCGCTCCCAGCACCCTGACTTGCTAGCTGATTATTTACAGTTAGTAAAGCAATTTAAGGAAAGCCAGATGGGGATTTATGACGATAGTCCTGATTTTTATTTAGCTTACACTTACGCTGACGCTTTTTATGGCGATATGTCAAGTATGGCAGAACTATTCCGGAAGCTAAATAGACCGGTAATTAAACAAATTCCTACTTATCCAACTGAGCAGGTGCCAGCTGAGTTTGATTTAAATTTGGTGAAAGAATACTTGGCTAAGCAAAAGGTTTTGGCGGAAGAAAAGTTGCCGTTGGCTAAGTTGCCAGCTTGTTTAGCAGCAAATACTCATAGTCAAAAAATGACAGACTATCATTTTGGTTTAGACATTCATCGTTATGTTATGAATTTAGCTAATAAATAATTAAAACTTTAAGTGGGTTACATTTTATGGACCCACTTTTTTAGTAGAAAGGAAGAGTTATGATTTCACTTACGCAATTCGAACTATTGACCTCCCTGGCAAAAACTGGCCCAATTAAGGCAACAAAAGTTCAAACCAAAAGTGTGGCGGAATTTTTAGCAAAGGGATGGTTACTTAAGCGGGATGATTTACTGGAAATAAGTCCGAGCGGGCTTAAAGAACTTGAACCTTATCAAGTTAAGCAGGCGATTATTATAGCAGCCGGCTTTGGTTCTCGGATGCTGCCAGCCACCAAAGATACACCTAAACCCTTGGTAGAGGTTAACGGTAGGCGAATTATCGAGACCTTGTTAGACGCTCTGGTTGCTGCAGAGATTAAAGACATTACTGTCATCGTTGGCTACCAGCGACAAAAGTTTAAGAGCTTGTTAGCAAACTATCCTTTTTAAAGTTTGTTACCAATGATGATTACGTCAACTGCAACAATATTTCTTCAATGATGAAGGTCTTAGACCGCTTAGATCGTGGTACTTACATTTGTGAAGCGGACCTATATGTAACTAACCCAGCCATAATCAGTAAGTATCAGTACGACAGTAACATCCTCGGCTATTATTGCCAAGAAACGACTGACTGGTGCTTTAAGCTCCAAGCTGGTTACGTGACTGATTACCGGCAAGGCAATACGGATTGTTACAATGAATACGGAGTTTCTTACTGGACAAAAGAAGACTGTGCCCAGTTAAGGCGGGACTTACCTGCGGTTTACGCTCAGCCAGAGGGTTCCCAGCAATTTTGGGAATCGGTCCCATTGAAGTGGTGCCATGAAAACTATCAAGTCCGCCTTAGGGAGTGTCAAAAAGAAGACATTGTAGAAATTGACAGCTACCAGGAATTGCTTCAAATTAGACAAAAGTAGGTGAGCTAATGCGGGTAACAATTATTGGGGCGGGCAACGTCGGCACGCAACTGGCGGTTCATTACGCTAGTCGGGGAGCCACGGTCAAAATTTACAGTTCTAAGCCCCAACTCTTCAAAACGGAACTACAAATTATTGATGATGTGGGGACTATCTTAGCTAAGGGCAGTCCTTAGTTGG
>SAMEA104315421__coassemble_1069_pt1 | contig 17437 bp, 27 predicted proteins | sample SAMEA104315421__metabat2_low_PE_055 | metagenome-assembled genome bin SAMEA104315421 (sample SAMEA104315421) | gut metagenome | biome: Monkey gut; feature: monkey-associated habitat; material: faeces | place: China | collected 2013
GTCGTATCTCCCCTTTAATGGGGATAGATACGACAAAAGACAGACACCGACAGACAAGAATATCGACAAGGCGGATGGATAAAAAACTAAAAATAAAAATACGTGAATGGATAGAGTGAATTTTATGGAAAATGAAGTAGTTCAATTTTTTATGCCACTGAAAAAATTACCAACAGTGACTCACCAGGAAAAGAAAGTACACGTGGTCAAAGGTAAACCGGTATTTTATGAGCCGGACGATCTAAAAAAGGCTCGGGCGCTGTACATGGGGATACTTAGTGAATTTAAACCTAAACAAAAATTAAAAGGTGCTATCAGGTTGACACTGAAGTTTTTATATTACAGAGGTAAAAGTCACCACGATGGTGAGTACAAAGTTACTAAGCCGGATTTAGATAACAACATCAAGCTTATCCAAGATTGTCTAACTAAGTTAGAGTTCTGGGAAGATGATAGGTTTGTGGCAAGTTTGATTATCGAAAAATTTTGGGCAGAAGTTCCAGGGATTTTTGTCAGAATTGAAAAGATTTGAGGTGATTGAATGAAAGTTGATTGGGATGCCTTCTTTGATGACTTGAAGAAGTGGATGGAAGCAAACAATGTAATGCTACAAAAATATTCGTTCACTTCGGATGATTATTGGGAATGGTTAGTTAAGACACTTAGTGTAATCGAAAGCCGGTATCATCAGCATCCTTTAGTGGTCGGCTTTCTGTCAGCAATCTTAGAGTATCAAGAAAATATTTGGCGTAAGTTTTATGGAAATCAGAAATAGGAGAAAAAAGCATGGATAAAGAAATGAATTTAGTAGCGGTTCGAATTTTTTATACAGCCGCAAAAGATTTAGATCATTTTATTTTTGGATATATGAAAGAAGATGACTACGAATGTTTAGCTGATATTGATTATATTGATGAAATTGAAGAACGTTTTTTACCTATTTTTCAAGAAAATGGAGTCCATGAAGGTTTTGTTAACTTGGATAATGTTGTTGCTATTTTTAAATGTTAAATTACGAGGAGGAAAGAAGATGCTTAATAAACTTATCTTTAAAATTTCGTTTGTGGCCAATTTTTCACTACTACTGTTTGGTATTTGGGATTGGTTCAATTTGACGGTGTTCAAATTATGGTTAATCACTGGATTAGTATGCTTCTTTGCGTTTTCAGTATATGCGTTGAAGAGGGAGGCGGATAAGAAATGAAGAAATATATTTATATTTTTTTAAGAATTACGCTGTTTTTAATTGCGTTGCTCGGGATGATTGCAGGTATTTGTTACGCCGATTACTTTGCGTCAAGCGGTCAAGACCTTCTCGGCCTATTTTGCGTATTGTTTGCGGCAGTATGTTTTGCTTGGGTTTGGACTTCACTTGTAATGTTTGTAGATACAATTATGGAATTTAGGTGATAGGTAATGAATTTTAAACAACTAGTAGCAAAGTTTTTATTACTGCTGACTTACCTGGCTTGGATAGTGCTAGGGGCAACATTATTTTGTAGATTTCTAATTGGATTATGGGGGTAAAAGATAATGGATAAATTAATCGAAATGGTAAAAGATTGGGCTAAAGAACGTGGTTTAGATAAAGTGGATGCCCGGACGCAGTATACAAAGGTTATTGAAGAGTTAAAAGAATTAATTGTTAATGGCATTTATGACGAAAGAAAAGAAGTTATAGACGCAATCGGAGACTTGCAAGTTACACTTATTGTTTACTGCAAAATCCGTGGCATTAAATATCCTAAGACAAATTATGAGTATATCATTTTCGATGGCGAAGATAACTTTGACGAAGACGAGCTAAGAAGTTCATTGCTAATTTTGGTCGCCAAAGTTGGTGAAATAATCGAGGGCTATAATAAGCGGAATCGTCATGCTGAAGCTGACGGAATAGAGGGGGCATTGTTTCAATTAGATATCATTTCGGAACTTTACGGATTAACGAAAGAAAAGTGTTTAGAAGAAGCGTACAAAGTCATAGTAAACCGTAAAGGGAAACTGATTGATGGTGTGTTTGTTAAAGAGGAGGACTTGAAGTGATGGACGGAAAAGCGGAGGAAAAAGCACGTCAAGAACTGATAAACAATTTGACCACAATCCTAAATTCTCTGTGGGTTGCTGACAATGATACAAAGCAGGTATGCGAAAATTTTGAATATCAGCTGAAAGAATTGAAAAATAGCGATGCACTTAAAGATGTGCCTTATCCAAAAGACTTTATAACAGCTATGAAGTGTGTCAAGGAAGCCTATGAAGACATTCGATTTGCAGCAGCAGTTGTATCAGAATTTATTACTGAGTTGGAGATTGCTTTGAACAATAGGGGGACTAAATGATGGACGATTTAGCTAAGAGAATTGTACGCAGAATGAAAGAGATAAGAGAAGCTAAAGGAGTAGGGATTGAAGAATTAAATTTTATGTTTCGCAACGGGTTCTGTGGTAAGTATCTAGTATTTGAGGAAGACGGGCTGTTTCTGATTAACACTTTTCACGTTACTAGGTTTTGTGAGTTTTTAGACATTACCATAGATGAGTTTTTCTGTAAGGATTTTGGACTGGAAGTTGAGGATTAGACAATGTTAACTTTAAAAATTATGTTTTTGATGTTTGGTCGATATGTAGCGCTAGTAGCAGCCTTCTTATTGCTGCTAGTGTGGGCATACTTCAAGATTTTTAGGAGGTGAGTCAGATGAATTATAAACATAGGGTAAGATTAGCTGTGTCTAGATTTTTAAAACGTGAAATGCTTGAGCGAGAAATGACGGCTAAGTGGTTAGCTTACAAAATGACTAAAATCTGTGGAGTGACTGTTAGTCAAAGTGCCATTTACACTTGGCAACGAGGAGAGGTTATGCCTGGGCCGGACAAAATTTTAGCAATGGCAGAAATCTTTGAAGCTTCAACTGATGAAATCTTAGGTGCATACGATGAGGACGTGGAGTAATGTCGAAATTCGAGGAAAACAAGAGATTCCTACTAGGTTATCGAAAGATTATGGATAAGATTGAAAGACTAGAAGAGAAGCTGAAAGTCCTCACTGACAGATACGAGCTCAAAGCACAAGCATATAGTGATGAACCTAAAGGCGGCCGGCCAGCTACACTTGAGGATATGGTTATTCAGAAAGAAAAGCTTGAGTCTAGAATAGCAGCATATTATAGCAAGTCTCGAGCAATTAGAGACAAATTCGAGAAAGCTGCTGAAAAAATGGATAATCAAACCGAGGCTAGGATTTTAGATTACTATTTCTTTGAGGGAATGACACTTGAGCAGATAGCAGATGAACTTGGGTATACGGTCCGGCATGTTTCACGGTTATACCATCACGGTTTAAGTGTGATTGATTTGTAAAATGTCCGGGTAATGTCATGTTAATGTCCGGTTGATGTCATGGCAGTGTCATGCTTCAAGGTGGTATTATGATATTGTTCAAAGCATAAGAAAACATGAACATATCAGTTACAAGTTTAAAACTACTTCTTTATAGAGATAAGAATTTTTACGCGTGTGCACGTCATGATACGTGCGGGTTAAAGTGGTGTCCCTTAACATCACTATATTATGCAGGCAGAGGTTAGTCCTCCCGAGAAACGCTGATCTCGATTTCTCGGTTAGAAAACTCGATGGTGCAATTCCAGATGCTTGCGTTGGTTGGTTATTTTTTCTATTCCTCTAACTACTTAGTCAGTCTATCAGGCTGACTTTTTATTTTGCTTTGAAAGGAGATGAGTAGTATGAAGAAATTAACGCAAAAGCAACAAAGATTTGTGGATGAGTACATTATTTCGGGTAATGCTACTCAAGCTGCAATCAAGGCAGGATATTCTAAGAAAACAGCTAAACAGTCTGGTGCTGAAAACCTAGCAAAACCTTACTTAAAAGCTGCTATCGAAAAACGCAATGCTGAAATTCAATCAGAGAAAACAGCTGATATGACCGAAGTGATGGAATATCTTACTTCGGTAATGCGTGGAGAGCAAACAGAATCGGTTGCTACTGCTAAAGGTGTTTATGAAGACGTTGAAGTGTCGGCAAAAGATCGCATTAAAGCAGCTGAATTAATCGGTAAACGTCATGGAGCTTGGACAGATAAAAAGGTTATTTCTGGTGATGTTCAGATTGATGTGGGAATGGGGGATTATGATGATGAATAGAAAGAAGGTGATACCATGCCAAACATCAAACTAAATTTTCCTAAACCATACAACGTTTTCAATAAACAAATTTTTGATAACTTGTTTGATTACAGTCATTTCGTTGAGGTTTGGTACTGACTTATGGCGGTGCATCTTCTGGTAAATCTCATGGTGTAGTACAGAAAGTTGTAATTAAATCACTCCAACACTGGAAACATCCCCGTAAAGTACTATGGCTTCGGAAAGTTGATCGAACAATTCAAGAATCAATCTTTGCGGATGTAATTGATTGTCTATCTAATTGGCAACTTCTACCTCTATGTAGAGTTAATAAATCAAACCGTACTATTCATTTACCGAATGGTGCGGTTTTTCTATTTAAGGGGATGGATGATCCGGAAAAGATTAAATCGATTAAAGGATTATCTGATGTGGTGATGGAGGAAGCATCTGAGTTTAATCAAGATGATTTTACGCAACTCACTCTTCGTTTACGTGAACCTAAGCATAAGAAACGACAATTGTTTTGTATGTTTAATCCAGTTAGCAAATTGAACTGGACCTACAAGCAATGGTTTGATCCGAAAGTAAAAGTTAATCCGGAACGAGTGTCGATTCATCAATCAACTTACAAGGACAATCATTTCCTTGATGCGGATAACATCGCAACAATTGAGAACTTAAAACAAACTAACCCAGCATACTACAAAATTTATACGTTAGGCGAGTTTGCCACCTTGGATAAGTTGGTTTTTCCTAGTTATGATAAGCGTCGATTGCATGTTGAAGACTTGAAACGATTGCCTAGTTATTTTGGACTGGATTTTGGCTTCGTCAATGACCCTTCTGCTTTTATTCACGTGAAAGTGGATGAGAAAGCTAAGATAATCTACTGCATTGAAGAATACACTAAGAAAGGCTTGTTGAATGATGAAATAGCAAAAGTCATTAAGCAGCTTGGTTACTCTAAAGAAGTTATCATCGCTGATGCAGCTGAACAAAAATCAATAGCAGAACTGAAACGTAATGGCATTCTAAGAATTAGGCCAGCTAAGAAGGGGCCCGATTCTGTTATTCAAGGAATTTCATTCATGCAGCAGTATCATATTGTAGTTGATGATAGGTGCGTTAAGTTGATTGAAGAATTAGACAATTACACATATCAGAAAGACAGACATACTAATGAATATATCAATAAACCGGTTGATTCTTATAACCACGTTATTGACGCGATTCGATATGCTTTAGAGCCTATCAACGGACAAGGTACACCAAAGGCTAAGATTATGAAAAACGTATTATTTTAGGAGGTGGTTACTATCATAAGTAGAATTACAACAGGTCGTGGCCAAGTAGTTAAGGGAGATGTTTTTATCTTTCCAAAGGGCGAAAAGCTAACAGCGGAGGACTTGCAAGGTTTTCTAGCTTATCAGCGGCTCTTATACGACAAACGATATAAGCCTAACTACAATTTATACACAAGCAATCATCCGATTTTACAAGACTCAGAAAAAGCCTGGTCTGAGAATAATAAGTTAGTTGTTCCAATGCCAAGGCTACTTGTGGATGAGTACGCCGGTTATTTTGGCGGTAACGCTCCAACTGTGCAGTTAGAAGATGAAACTGATAACGATAGTTTACAAGCCTGGTTAAATAACGTTGAATTTGCAGATGAACATTCAGAGATAGTTAAGACCGTTGCAATGTTTGGGCGGTCTTATTTATTAGCTTATCAAAGCGAAGGTGCTAAACCGGAGGTTGCTCATGTTGAACCGGATGAAGGCTTTATGATTTACGATGACACAGTTAAATGTGAGCCATTAGCGTTTGTAAGATACTCTTGGGATGAAAATGGCATTCTGGAAGGTACGATTTATTATGCTGATGAGTATGTAACCTTTACTGATGACACCTTAGAAGAAGCAATTCCGTATACCTGGCATGATGTTCCTGCGGTTGAGTTCTATAGCAATGAGGAACGCCAAGGAATTTTTGACGGAGTTAAGACTTTGATTGAAGCCTTGGATAACGTTATGAGCCGAAAAGCTAACCAAGTTGATTACTTTGACAACGCTTATATGCTTGCCCTAGGTTTAAACCTTGAAGATGAAGATGGTAATATCCAAATCGACCGTAACCAACGCTTGATTTACAGTCCAGACGCTGACGCTACTAGTGCTAAGGTTGGCTTTATCGAGAAACCGGATGCTGACGGAATGCAGGAGAATTTAATTAACCGCCTAATTGATTTGATTTACTACACTAGCATGATTCCTAATTTACAAGATATCGCATTTAGTGGTAACTCATCGGGGGTGGCGTTACAGTTTAAGTTATTACCAATGCAGAACATGGCAGCATTTCAAGAAAGAAAATTTATTAAGAGCCTTAGACGTATGTTTAAGGTTCTTTTTGAGTCTGCGGATGGCGGTCAAATTGTCAGAGCAATCAATAAGGGGAGTTGGTTAGACTTAAGATTTACCTATACTAGAAACATGCCTCAAAACATGGCTGACGCAGTAAGTACTGCTGTTCAAGCGTCAAGTTTATTAAGTCAACAAACAGCACTAGCAATGATTCCTGGTGTAGATGATCCGCAAGCTGAAATCAAGCGTAAGCAAGAGGAACAAAATGAAACTGTTAAGAATGCTTTTAACAGTGTTCCCAATGCACCGGATTATTTAGTAGGTGATGACTATGGCAATACCGAAGAATCAGAAGAATAGCAAGTATTGGGATTTACGTTCTGAAGCAGAAAAGGCTTGGATAATTCAGAATATTCAAAATGACGAAGCATTTAATGCTAAGCTAAAAGAATACTACGATAGGGCAATCTTAAGTATAAGTCGCACTATCGAAGCTGAATTGGCAAGGTTGGCTATAAAAGAGAGTGTAGATATTAATGAAATCAAACGAAGAGTTAAAGAGTTTGATGTTCAAGAGTATAGCATTGAGGCAAAGCGAATTGTTGATGAAGCTGATAAGTTGAGAAACGAAGGTCATGAAGTGACTTATGAGGACTTTAGCAAAGAGGTTAACGAAAGATTACGCCTGTACAATGCTACAATGCGAATCAATCGTCAAGAACTGTTAAAGTCTTTAATTGGTTTAAAGTTAATTGAGCTAGGAGCAAATGTCGATGCAAGTTTGAGACAGAAACTAACTAAAGACTATACGGACGAAATCATTCGGCAAGCTGGTATCTTAGGCGAATTTAAACACCCTACTTGGACAAGCAAAGAGGTTGCCAAAATCGTCATGGCTCAAACGGGAGCTGCTACTTTTAGCAAACGCATTTGGGCTAACCAGGACGCTTTAAAAGCTCGTTTAGACGCAGCCCTTAGTGTATCACTAATTCAAGGTAGAAACCCTAGGGAGCTTTCGCAACAACTTCGTGCTTTAATTTCTAAAGAGGTTACTAATTCAAGATATGCTGCAGAACGAATTGCTAGGACCGAAAGTGCTAGGGTTCAAACTCGAGCACAGCTTAAGTCTTTTAGAGATTATGGGTATAAGTTTTGCAAGTGGCATGCAGAGCCTAGCGCTTGTAAGATTTGCCGTGAAATTGCTGAGAATGATAGTAGTTATGGTGTAGGTGTTTATCGTGTAGATGAGGTTCCTAGCTTACCAGCACATCCTAACTGCAGATGTGGTTTGGGTGCTTACTGGGTGGATGAAAAGGAAACAATTATTAAGGGAGAATCTGGAGCAATTTTAGAAAGAAATAAACATATTGATGATTTTGTTCCAGAATTTAAGGAAGAAGAGATTGCTAAGGCCTTATATTTAGAATTCGCTCAAAGGAATCGCAAAGATAGCGTTAATAAAATTAGTAAAGCTTCTGCAATGTCAGTAAAGGATGCTAGTGAAGTTTATGCTCATATTTTTGAAGATAAACATTTAACGGTTGATAAAACCGGGAACTTGGTACAAGCGTACTTTGACCCTAATTATGAAATGTCTCAGTCGTTTAGCAGAATTTTTAATGGTACTGGGGTAACTGAAGATGATATAATTATGTTGAAACATGAGCTATACGAGCGGAAGCTTATGAAATCTAACCCTAAAATGACGTATTATGAGGCTCACCAATTATCAAAAGAAAAGTACGACTATAAAGGTGGTGGTAGCTAATGATGTTTGAAATGATTTTGCTTGATAATAACGATAAATCTGTAACATATGAAGTTAGGAATCATGATCGAGATATAAAAATAGATAACATCACAGTTAGTAAACAGGATAAAAGCTATGTACTCGAATCGGGGAAGAAAATTGATAATCAATTTGTTAGCTCCACTTACAGAGTAATTTTAAGCTGTTTGAAAGACGGAAAATATCCTAAGTCATATGCAAACGGTTGGGGATAGGTAAAATGAATTAATAATTTTTAAGACGACTAACAATAGCCGTCTTTTTTTATGCCTTTTTCCTGCTTGCAGGCGTTAAAGAACAACTGAGTAGCCTCCCAAGGCTTTATTAAATGCGAGAAAGGAGTTTTCGTAATGGATAACGAAAATCAAGATGTAGAAGTTGAAAAGACTAACGAAGAAGTAGAAAACGACCAAGACAACGCCGGCAAAGTCGAGGAAGATAAAGCTGCTAAAACAGTCGAAAAACTTCAAAAACGTTTAGGAAAATTAACTGGTGATAAGCACGATTTGGAAGAAGAGTTAGCAAATACTAAAGCCGAGCTTGAAGCATATAAGTCAGGTAAAAAGACGGTTAAAAAGTTATCTGAAGAAGATAAGGCTAAGCAAGCACAAGATGCCCAAGCCGAAGAGCTTAAGAGTTTGCGGGCCGAACTAGCTAGAACTAAGGCGTTAAGCGAAACAAGCGAAGTTTTAAAAGAACAAGGCTTAAATGTTTCTGCTGACGTCTTGAACATGGTAGTAAGTTCAGATAATGAAAAGACTTATTCTAACGTTAAAGCTTTAGTTTCATTTGGTGAGCAAGTTGCTAATCAAATTCGTTCTGAATTGCTTACAGGTAAGACACCTAAACGGCAAACTAAACAGAATGCGCAAAGTGATTTTGCTAATGCGCTAGGGCTTAAACAATAGGAGGAAAATGTTATGGCTACATTTAACTATGTAACAAAAGACAATATGGGTGCAACCCTTGACCATAAAATTAACCAAGGGTTAGTTACTAACATTTTAGGGACGCCAGATGTTACATTGATGAACGGCGGTAAATCATTTACTTTACGTGATATTGCAGTATCCGGTTTTAAACCACACACTCGCGGTAAGGGTTGGAATACTGGTGAAATCACAGACAGCAAGACAGTTTACACAATGACGCAAGACCGCGATATTGAGTTTTCTGTTGACCGTCAAGATGTCGATGAAACTAACCAAGAGCTCTCAATGGCTAACGTTTCTCGTGTCTTTATTGAAGATAAGGTCCAACCTGAGATTGACAGCTACCGTTTTGCTGTGATGGCTCAAGCTGCTAATGCACAAGGCAATAAGGATAAGACAAACTTAACTGTTTCTAACGTCTACTCCAAGCTAAAGGCTGCAATCTTACCACTTCGTAAATACGGGGCAGCTAATATCGTCGGGTTTGTATCTTCTGCAACGCTAGATTTACTAGAACGTTCAACAGAATTTACCCGTAATATTACTAACCAAAATGTCGGCCAAACTTCATTAGAATCTCGCGTGACAGATATCGATGGGGTTAAGTTGGTCGAAGTACAAGACACCGACCGTTTAAAAACCTCATACAACTTAGCTGAAGGTGCCAAACCACAATCTAATGCGGTTGACATCAACTACTTATTTGTTGTTAAGCAAGCAGTAATTCCTGTGGTTAAGGAAAATGCTGTCTTTATGTTTGCTCCTGGCGAACACTCTCAAGGAGATGTTTACTTATACCAAAACCGTCTTTACCATGACATCTTTATTAGAAAGTCAATGGAAGACGGGCTATTTGTAGGCTTATCTGCAGATATTCCAACTAAGCAAACAGCCACAGAAGCCGGTGGCGTTTAAGTAGGAGGTGGAGCTAGTGGATAGTGTAATCGAGTTACAAGATTTGAAAACTATGCTCCAGGTGAATACAACGGACCAGGATGGATTACTAAACCTAATCATCAAGAATACGACTAAGGCTTTACGATTTAAGCTAGGTTTGAATGCTGGAAAGGAATTCCCAGGAGAACTAGATTATATTGTGCTTGAAGTCTGTGTGCGTAGATATAACCGGCTTAAAAATGAGGGCATGGCCAGTTACTCTCAAGAAGGCGAGTCTATCACATTTAAATCAGATGATTTTGACGACTTCCAAGACGATATTTCAGCTTGGAAGGAAGCCAATGATGTTCCCGATGCTAGTCTAGGGAAAGCACGGTTTGTAAATCCGTTCAGATAGGAGGAACTATGCGATTAGATACGGTAGTTAAATTTTATTCAGAGTCTGAAAGACACTACGACCCAAAGGCTCATGGTTACGTGGGTGGAGTAACTTTAGTGGCGACTGTAATGGCAAATGTAACTGAACTCGGAACTAATCGTAGCATGGAACTCCTGGGAAGTTACACTGCTAACAGTAAAGTTGTTCGATTAGGTAGCGTCCCCGAAAAGTGGTCTTACTTAATGATTGGTGATATTGATAAGAAATATCGGTTGCAAACAAGTAGGCAAACTCAAAAGATGACTAGCTTGCTTGTTGGGGAGGGATAGAGGTGTCACGTAGAATTAAAATCACAGGGGTTAAAGAGCTGAAAGCTGCACTTGACGGGAATGTTTTGAAATTCCCAAAAGAAGTGAATGATATAGTTCATAAGCACGGGGCTAGATTGCAGAATCAAACTCAATCTAACATGGACCGAGCATATATCAGAGGCTATTCCACAGGTGCTACTAAACGTAGTACGACAATTACTAATAGCAACTTTAAATCAGAAGTTCAGCCACATACAGAGTATTTTCCGTATCTGGAATATGGAACTAGATTTATGTCAAGGCGTCCAACACTGGGCCCGGCTTTCAGCAAAATAGAACCTGGTTTCAGACAAGAAATAACAAGATTGATGAAGTAGGTGTCGTAAATGACTGTAGATCAACTTATATTCGATTACTTATTTCAACTGTCGTTAAACTCAGGGTATTCCACATACGACCATCTACCACTAGAGTCAGAAAATGCCCCGTATCCGTTCGTTGTTATCGGGGCAGTACAAACTCTGCCAGTTGTAACTAAAAACGCACTACAGGGGCAAATAGTAGCTAATGTGGACGTATGGGGTGATGGTGAAGGGCGATTTAAAGTATCACAGATGATGAACGATATCTTTATTCAAGCCTCACAGCCAGTTGAGTTAGATGGTTATTCAGTTAGACTTAAAATAGATGATTATGACAATCAAATAATACAAGATACAAGTGTTCCAAATACTGTTCTAAATCACGGTATGATGACACTTGTTTTTTATTTAAATTAGGAGGCAAAAGTTATGGCAAAAGCACAAGTTTTACAAGGCATGGATACATTAGCTTATGTTCGGTTACTAAAAAATGCCCCAAAAGAAGAAGGGCAACTCATTCCTTACCAAACTTCGCTATCATTTGACCCACAACGTGATAGTGATACAACTCAAACTAAAGATGGTGCAGTTGGTACTTCTAGTTCTTTAGAAACAGAAATTGAAGTAGAATTCGTAAACAACATTTCTAAAATTTCTGACGATTTATACGATGCTTTAATTCAAAATGAAAAAGTCGAAATCTGGATTGTCAACATTGCACGTAAGAATTCAGAAGGCAAAGTGTTCGCTTGGTACGCTCAAGGTTCTGTAACCGAAGACAGCAACGATAACGACCCGGACGATAACTCAACTCGCGATGTAACATTTAGTGTAGACGGTGTTCCTCAACGTGGTTGGTTAGAGTTACCAGAACAAGCAAAAGAAGAACTTGCATACGTATTCCGTGGTATTGGAGTTGTATCTGAACAAGATAAAGACGGTAAAGGAACAGCATGGAAAGATGTAGATCGTGGAACTGGTGCTGCAGAAGCAGCAAAATAGGAGGCTAAAAATTATGGAACTAAAAATCAATGGTAAAAATTGTGAATTAAACTTTGGGGTTCGTTTTGTACGCGAGTTAGACAAGGTTGCAGGGGTATCTAGCGGAGGCATTTCTTTAGGGATGGCTTTGACCCGGACCTTACCAGCATTAGAAACATACGACCCAGTTGCATTAAGTAATGTGATTTACGCTGGGGCTTATGCGAACAGTCCCCGGCCAACACTTGATGATACTGATAAGTTCGTAGAAACAGATAAAGAGCTTGAAAAACACTTCGACGAAATTCTAAAAGAGGTACACGATAGTACAGCTACTAAGTTAGTGGCAAAAAACCTGAAAGCCTAGATACTGGAGAAACAAAACTATCTAGTGAGCAAATGTATCACGAAATAGTTTTGAACTCTCTAGCATATCTAGGCTTTAGTAGTATGCGTGAGATTGAAAAGATGACTCTCAACGAGTATTTAATCCGAACGGAAGCTTTCCAACTTCAAACTATTAAACGTAATGAAGAACTTGCATATCAAGCGTGGTTAAATCAGCAAGTGCAAGCAACCACAGGTAGCTCAAAGAATCCTAAACCTAAATTTAAAGAATTCCGGAAATTCTTTGACTCAGAAAAGCTGATAGATGAAGTTCGCTCTAGCTTTGAGCTTGACTATATCACAACGTCAAACGAGGCAAAATTGAGAACAAACGAAAATGTATTTGCACAACGTCTAAAAGAGTTTAAGGAACTCAAAAAGCAAGGGAAAATTATTCCTTGGAACGAAAGAACACAAGAAGAAAGGGGCGGATTTTGATGGCACAATCTTTTAGTGTAAAAGCTGTTCTTGAGGCTGTAGATCAAAGCTTCAGTTCGACTATAGAAAGAGCCGGACAATCCGTTCAAAGCTTTGGTTCAAGCACAACAAAACACTTAGCTGGTGTGGGTAAAGCTATGACAGTCGCCGGAGCTGCAACTACGGCAATGGGGATGAAATCAGTTAAGAGTTTTGGTGATTTCCAACAGTCACTTAATCAAGCAGCTGTTATTGCAGGTGGTACGTCTAAAGATATTAGTGGTTTAGCTGATGTGGCCAACCGCATGGGCGCAGAGTTACCTTTATCTGCGCAAGATGCGGCTGACGCCATGGTCGCGATGGCTCGTGATGGTGCTTCGATTGGCACTATTAAGAAGGAATTCCCAGCGATTGCTCAAGCGTCAACAGCGGCCGGAGCAGATTTGCAAACGACTGCTAGTGTGGTTCAACAAGCGATGAACATTTGGGGGAAGTCTCTGAAATCTCCACAACAAGCGGCAGGTATCTTAGTTCAAGTCGCTAACCAATCCAACGCAAGTATTGAGTCAATGCAACAAGCCCTGGCTGATATTGGACCCACTGCTTCTGCTGCTGGATATAGTATGCAAGATACGGCTAATGCGATTGGATTACTGACAAACACTGGTATGAGTGCGGCCCAAGCGTCTCAGAACTTGAATCACGCCATCGTTTTAATGCAATCTCCAACTAAGAAATCACGGGGATACATGGACGAATTAGGTTTATCATTCCGTGACGCCGAAGGTAATATGAAGCCAATTCCTCAGATTGCTTCTGAATTGAATTCTGCATTTGATAGGGCAGCTAAATCCACTAAAGGTTTTGGTAAGGAACAGCAAGATGCGGCTTTAAAAGCAATGTTTGGTCAAGATGGCATGCGTGTTATGCGAACACTCATGAAGTCAGTTGCTGATGAAACAGATAATACTACGACAAGTTGGAATGCGTCGTCTAAGGCAATTAGTAAATTTGCAGGGACAACGGGGACCGCTGCAAAGAATTTGAGCTCTCAAGCTAATGAAATGCAAAAAAATCTTGGTTCGAAAATAGAGCAATTAGGTGGTAACTGGGAATCGCTATCAAATAAAGCTATGGAAGCTAAAGGTGGAGTTAACGGCGCTATATTAGACATGATGAACAAAGCCTTAGAGTGGGCGACTACGTCAAAAGATAGCAATGCTCAAGTTGTCCGGAGTTTCATCGGCCTATCGCCAATCATTGGTACAGCTACAACAGCTTTAGGTGGATTCATTACCAATGCTGGCAAAATAATTGGAGTCGGCGGGAAAATGGCATCTAGCCTAGGGAATGCTGGTAAGGTTCTAAAGGTATTTGCGACAGCTAAAAATATAACAAGCGTGGCATCGGCCTTGAAGGTTCTATCTAAGAATTCAGCACTAGCCAAAACAGCCTTAGTTGCGCTAAATGTCGGTAAAGGAATTTTTGCTGGATTAAGTACTGCTGTTTCAGCAGCCAGTTCTGCTTTTAGTACGTTGACTGCAATTATGGCAGCTAATCCGATAATTGCCATTGGACTTGCAATAGCCGCAGTTGTGGCCGGTTTAGCTTTGTTTTTTACTCAAACTAAGACTGGACGAAAAATTTGGGCGGACTTCACTAAGTTCTTGTCTGACTCATGGAAGACAATTGAAGAGGGTGCAACGACCGCTTGGAACAGTGTTAAGGAGTTCTTTACTAACCTGTGGAACGGCATTAAAGGCGGGGTTTCTAACGCTTGGCAAGGTGTGGTTGATGTTTTTAACGGAGTAATCGACGGTATCAAGGGGGCATGGAACGGGGTTAAAGAGTTCTTTGCTCAACTATGGGACAGTATCGTTACCGCAGTTCAGCCTTACTGGGACTCGTTCTTAACGTCAATTCAGCCGATTATAGACGCATTTAAGAACTTGTGGAACTCGCTTAAAGAGTTCTTCAACACATTGTGGAATGCGATTGTATCGGTAGCACAAGCGACTTGGCAAGGGTTCTTGAATTTCATCACACCGATTATAGACGCTCTCAAAACGGCATGGAACACTCTAACAGAGTTCTTTAGCACGTTGTGGGCCAGCATTGTTTCAACGGCTCAAGAACTATGGAACGGGTTTGTAAATAATGTGGTAACCCCGGTTGTTGAGATGTTTAAGGCGGCTTGGAACGGGTTAACAGAGTTCTTTAGTACGTTGTGGAATAGCATTGTAGCTTTTGCTCAAGGAATTTGGCAAGGTTTTGTAGAAAACGTAGTAACTCCGATTGTAGAAGGTGTCAAAAGTGTCTGGAACACTTTGACCGATTGGTGGAGTTCATTTTGGGACACTATCAAAGCGATAGCTCAATCAATTTGGAATGGTATTCAATCTGTTATCTCTGATGTATCTAATGCTATTTCAAACGGAATTAATAACTTCTTACAAACAGTTCAAGATGTTTGGCAGTCGATTTGGAATGCGATTAAATCAGTGGCACAAGGGATTTGGCAAGGGATTGTTTCAGTGATTAGTGGTGCTATTAACACAGTATCAGACATTATCAACGCAATCACACACGCTATCCAAGGTAACTGGTCGGCGGTTTGGAACGACATTAAAAATATTGTTTCTAGAATTTGGAATGGCATTAAGTCTGTTGTTAACGCTCAAATTAACGCTATTCAAGGAATAATGAACTCAGTAATGAACGGAATTAAGTCAGTAGTTTCCGGCGGTTGGAATCAAATTAAAAATATTTTCAGCTCAAGCGCTCATGCTTTAGCCGGGTTGGTTCACGTTGATTTAAGTGGAGCGGGTCGAGCTATCATGAACAGTCTTTTAAACGGTTTGAAATCAGCTTGGGGCGCAGTTAAACACTTTGTCGGTGGAATTGCAGACTGGATTAAGGCACATAAAGGCCCTATCAGCTACGATAGACGACTTTTAATTCCGGCCGGTAAAGCTATCATGGTCGGGCTTAATCAAGGGCTTAACAGCTCGTTTAGTGACGTTAAAAAGAACGTTAGCTCCATGGCTGACTCGTTAGCTAACAGCTTTTCAGCACCTAGCTTTGACGTTGGGGCTATCAACACAAGCTTTGGGAATGCTAGTTTAGCATTGACTAGATCGCTTAACTGGGAGGCTAAAACTACAAACACGATGACCATTGAAGTACCTGTAAACATTGACGGTCGGGAGGTTGCAAGAGTAACCGCCGAGCCTATGCAAGAAGAGTTGAACCGTCGAAACATGCGTAATCAACGTTTGTACGGCAATCGGAATTAGGAGGGATAAGATGTACGATTTTCACAACATGCAACCGCGCGACATGCCAGACACTGACTATTTGCCGGCGGAAGCGATGACGATTGACGGGGTGACTATTGAACGAGTTATACCGGAATATCGAACTTTAAACGTAACAGGCCGGGAGCTTATTGGAAACACTTTGGGTACGCTTAAAGTAGGCACACAAGACGGTGAACGTCTTCAAAGTAGAAGCAGACCTGCTCGTGAAATTACTGTTAAATATCAGATTGACGCGCCAGACGTCAAGCGGTTCAGAGAGATTTATTACCAACTCAATGAAATTTTGAACGGAGAAAATAAGAAAATCAGCTTTGCCGATGACCCAGACAAGTATTTCATTGGGACACTTTCCGATGTGGATACCCCGGAGGGAGGCAAGCTATCAGTCGTTTCTAGCTTCACGTTCACTTGCTTTGACCCTTACGCTTACGCAGCTAAAGAAGATAAGTTCACGTTTAGCGACAGGTTGACAAGTAAACAGATAGATTTTTCATTTAAAGACAAAGTGGCCGGCAAGACAAGCCCGGTTGCTCATGCTATCTACAAAGGATTTACAACCGGGGACGGTGCAAGTCAAAATCCTAGCTACTACAAGCAAGAGCTAACTCAACTAGAGTATAGCCGGCTTAATGCGAATGACGGTGCTTTGGTATCGTCTGATGTGCTGAATAACTTTGAAAGTCAGCTAGACAACTTTAAGACGACTTGGAACTATAATGGTTCGCTTGATACAGCTAAGATTGAAAACGGCATGCTCAAAGTTACAGGCTGGTATGCTGATAACTCTAGCACTTGGCGCAAAAATACCTATATCATCATTACAAGTGAAGATTGGACAGTAGAATTTGGCCGGGTTAAGGTTGATTTAGTAGACCGCCCGGACGTTCAGAATGCTAGACCTGAAATTGTCGGGAGCGGTAAGAGCGGGTTTGCCGGCGAAATTCCGTACCGGGAGGAAATGGGCAATCAGAATCTACGAGTGATTTTACGCTATACTGATGACCCGGCCGGCAATGGCAATTACAGCGACTGGACTAGCTTAATTTATGCTCACAACCTCTATAAATACCAAGCGCCACATTTACTAGTTAAGTTTGACTTAGTAGCTGCTATGGAGCAAGTCGAACCCGGATTTTGGGGCAAAAACAACATGGT
>SAMEA104315421__coassemble_1084_pt1 | contig 17075 bp, 14 predicted proteins | sample SAMEA104315421__metabat2_low_PE_055 | metagenome-assembled genome bin SAMEA104315421 (sample SAMEA104315421) | gut metagenome | biome: Monkey gut; feature: monkey-associated habitat; material: faeces | place: China | collected 2013
GGCATCAATGATTAAACCTGTTTTTTCATGAATAGTATCAGAATAACCTTCATCAATTAATTTTTGTGCAATATCACTTGTTTGTCTTGATTGCCAAACAATGGCATTATAAATTGGTAATCCTGTTTCTTTATCCCAAATAATAGTTGTTTCACGTTGGTTAGTAATACCAATACCTGCAATTTGTTTTGGTTGTATCCCAGAACTAATGAAAGAATTAGCTAATGTTGCCAATACTGAATTCCAAATTTCATTAGCATCATGCTCTACCCAACCTGGTTGAGGAAAATATTGACGAAATTCTTTTTGTCCTTCAGCAATTTTATTTCCCTTTTTGTCGAAGATTATCGCACGTGTACTTGTAGTACCTTCGTCGATAGCCATAATATATTTATCTGACATCATTAGACCTCCTTATGTACTTCTTTAATAATGAATATTAAATAACATTGTTCTCGAAGCATTTAAGTAATCTGTTACATAGACCTTTACTCCAGTCGGCTTCAAAATCAGTAATTATTCACGTTTTTGTGTGCCAAACAAAAGCATTATAAATAAGAGAATCCGTTTTTCTATCTCAAATAATCGTCGTTTCACAGTAATTTCAAAAAAAGAACAAAATGGTAATAGTTGCTAAAGCTGCATACCAAATCTTATTAGCATTATGTTCCACCCTACCAAGTTGCGAAAAATATTAGATGAGTTCTTGTTGAACGTCTACACGCTCAAAAATAGTAACCCGTGTACTAGTTATTCATTCACCAATCGCCATAATATAGGGCTTTATCATGATAAAAACTCCCAATGTCCCAAAGTATGTAAGCGCTTTAAAACAACACATTAAGTATAGTACTAGTTATAGAAAATGTAAATACTTATTGTGCAAAATATTTTTTAAAATGTTTTTAGCGATACCTAATTTATTAAGTTAGTAACATCATTAATTTATCACTTTTCCTTGCCAGCTTGTTCATAGTCTAGTCACATTTACTATGCATACTGGACTTATCAATATATAAATACCAATACATAAATTAAAGGATGATGCACTTGAAACTCAAGAGAAAACTTTTCTTACTAGTCTTTGGCTTGGCAGTAGTCACCTTGACTACTAGCTTAATCTTCGTTAAGCAAAAGGCTAGTTCTAACGCTACTTCTTCTGAGACAATTTTGCCAGTCGCAAACGGACAGACCGTCACCACCTTAGATTACTCCGACTTAAACATTAAGAGTGTTAGCGACATTTATCAAACCACCACTCAAACTAAAATTACCCAAAAGATCAAGCAACTAGAAGCTAGCCAAACTTATTCTTTCGATAACATGTTAGTACTAGCTAACCCCTACCTAACTAACACTACTGGTCTGTACCTACATTTTACAACCACGAAAGCAACTAAGGTCTCCTATACGGTTAAAAGTAAAGGGACTAGCACTTTTAGCCAAACACTCTATAACCCCAACGGAACCTATGCCAAGGACCATACCTACCAGCTAATTGGTTTAATTGCTGGCCGGGAAAATACCATTACTATTACCGCCATGGACCAAAATGGTCAAAAAGAAACTAAGACCTTCACCTACACCCCTAACAAACTACGAGGAAGTAATCAAAATCAACTAAAGGTTACTAAGGGCACTAGCAAAACTAAGCTTTCCTCCGGACTTTATGCCGTAATTGGTGATAAAAGTCTAAAGACCCGCAACACTTACTTAGTCGATAATGACGGCTACATCCGTGCCGAAATTCCGACAATTAATTATAATTCTCTGCGCCTAATCCAAACCAACAATAAACTTTACCTAGCAGTTGACGACGACCAGTTAGTTACGTTAGACCGGTTAGGTCAAGTGGTGCAGTCTTACTCGCTTAAAGACACTAACTTCAAACTCCACCATGACTTTGCCGTAGACAGTCAGGGTAATATCATCGCCCTCGCGACTGATACCAAGCTTAAGGCCAGTGAGAAGCGGGTTGAAGATCAAATTATCAAGATTGATGGTACTTCCGGCAAAGTCAGTTGCCTCTTAGACTTCAAGGACTTGTTAGGCGACCTTTACAAAACCGCTACCGAGATTGAAACCTTAACTAATAATAAGGGCTACCGTGACGTTATCCACGCCAACAGCATCCAATTAACTAAAGACGACCAAGTCATCATTAGTTCCCGGGAAACTTCGACGATTATGAAGATTTCTAACCTCACTAGTCAGCCCAAGTTAGACTACTTTATTTCCGATTCATCTGTTTGGCAAGGGGTAGGCACATACTCTAACTTGTTGTTGAATAAAGTTGGCAACTTTACTTCCCAAGCTGGGCAACACTCTGTAACCTATATTCCAACTGAGACAGCCGGGGTTTACTATTTGGAAATGTTTAACAACAACTCCGCAATTATGAACTCCCGAACTAACTTTAGTTGGGCTAATTATCCTAACAGCGGGGGAGCAACAACTTCTAGCGACTATCAATCTAGTTACTATAAGTACCTTGTCAACGAAAATACCGGTAGCTACCAATTAGTCAAAAAAATCAGTCTACCTTACTCGCCATTTATCTCTAGCGTTCAGACTAAGGATAATAACGTCGTGACTGATTCAGGAATGACCGCCACCTTTGCCGAATATGACGCGGATGGCAACTTAATCCAGTCCTTTGAAACTACTGGTAGCACTAAGTTTATCTACCGGGTCTATAAATACGACTTTAATAATTTTTACTTTGCTAACTAAAACAAGCCCCCTAACACCAAGGCCGTGTTAGGGGGCTGTTTAGCTATTTCTTCATATCCAACATTTTATCAATTACAGGAATATTACCTAAATCGGTAATTTCATCCTTGGACATTACCACCAAGTTAGTATCCGACTGGGCTAGCTTAGTAAAGGCGGCAATACTTTGGTCCCTAAAGTAATTGTCCGAAACTGACTCTAGAGCCGCACGAATCTTTTCAATCCGGTAACTTTCTGCGTCGGCCCGCATGCGGGTTGCTTCCGCTTCTGCTTGAGCCGTTTCCACCAAAGCTTGATTTTTGGCATCAGTGGTTAGCTTGATATTGCGAGCTTCCCCTTCAGCCTTAGCAATCACGGCCACCCTTTCACGGTCAGCCGTTAGCTGCTTATCCATCGCCTTTTGAATCTCAACGGATGGGGTTAACTCATCAATGTTCACCCGGTCGACGTTAATTCCATAAATATTAGTCAAATCACCGATGGCTGCTGCGAGTTCCGCATTAATCTTAGAAGTTGAGCCTAAAGCCGCGTTTAAATCCATCCGGCCAATGATATCACGTAAGTGGCCCCGCACTAGCTGAGCCATGGATTCTACTGAATCGGTATTTTCATAGGTATACTTCTTAGCATCCGTTACGTGATAGTTTAAGGTCACACTAGCTTCGATGTCAGCATTATCTTGAGTAATGACTGAGTACTTTTGCAACTTCAACGGGTGCATGGCTAGTTCTACCGACTCAATTCTCTGGATGAAGGGAATGTAAAAATGCAAACCTGCTTCCACGCTGTGACTGTATTTTCCTAAGGTCTCTACTAACCCCTGACAATTCTGTCTAATAATTTTAATTCCTAACATGCTAAATTACCCCTTTACTCACCAACAAGCGGCCTTAACGTGATAATATTTCCTACGGCTTCAATTACAATATAATCTGCCTGCTTATCAACTGGCCGGTTACCCTCGATTAGATAACGATAATAAATCCCCTTAACTTCGACTAAACCATTAGCTTGGTCGATTTTTTGCCCGGCTATTTTCTGGCCGAGAAAGTTTCTTTTCTCAAACGAACCTGCTTCCACCTGCTGAGGCGGATCTTTCAAGGTTAGGGAGACAATTTCTTGCAAGGTTGCATTTACACTCTTATTTTCAGATTGAGCTTTACTCTCTAACCGCCTTTTTAAGTTTTTAGGCAGGCGAAAGAGAAAAGAAGTCATCTCTTCATCTCTTGCCATCTCCGCCACCTTCTTTCTTGATATCATTATGATATCATATTTTATATCAACCAACAACTTTTAGGTAAATAAAAAAGCCACGACTAAGCGTGACTTACAATTAATATTTAGTTACTAAGCAAAATCCATTACGTCTTTAACCGGATAGCGACTAGAAGTAACCTTGTCTACCCCTTCATCAACCGGCTTTCCAATCGCAATTGCCATCACCGGTACATAACGTTCTGGGTCCAAATCAAAAGCAGGAGCCGCTTTCTTAGCATCGTAACCTGCAATTGGGTTTGACTCGTAACCGTGGGCCCGGGCCGTTAACATCAGCTGCATCGCCGCCAAGCTGCAGTCAACCATGCTATCATTAATCAACATTGACTTAGGCGCACTTTCATACAGTGGTAGGAAGGTTTTAAGAACTTCATCGCGCTTCTCAGCCGTAATCTGACCATTTTCATAAGCCTTATTCCACAAATCCCGGTATGATTCAAAGGCTAGCGTATCCCCAAAAATCATGACCACCGCCGAAGCCGTTTCCAGTTGGGGCAAGTTAAAGCGCATGAAAAACGACCGTAACTTATCCTTGCCCTCAGGACTATCAACCACCACGAACCGCCAAGCTTGTAAGTTGCAAGCCGATGGAGCAGTGATTGCCTCTGCAATCATTTCCGTTAGCTCGGAACGTTCAATCTTTGCCTGTTCATCAAATTTCCTAACCGAGTGCCGATTTAACATTACATCGCGAAAATCGTTATTTACAACTGCCATTTCACTCACTCCTTGCTCAATAATTAACATGACTATACATCTTTATTATAAAAGCGTTGCTATAAAATGTAAACGTTAACTTTGCTCCGTCACCATAGGAAATTAAAATCTCAATCTAATTTCTTAGTACCTAACAAAAAATCCCAAGAAAGCTTCTTTCTTAGGATTTATATCTCAAATTTTATTAATCTACAAAACGTACGGCGGTGCCGTAAGCTACTACTGACTGCATATCACCGCCAATTGAACCAGAATCAAAGCGCATCATGACAACCGCATCTGCGCCCTTGTCCTTAGCCTCAGCAATCATCCGACTTACAGCCTTTTCCCGTGAAGTTTGTAGCATCTTAGTATAACCTTTGATTTCCCCACCAACAATATTCTTGATGCCGGCTCCAAAATCACTGACAACATTACGGGATTGAGTGGTTACTCCGAAGACTTCCCCTAATACTTCGTAATTTTTCCCTGGAATTTGTTCAGTTGTTGTTACTAACATTAAAATCTCCCCTTCGTTATAAATTCTACTCCTCTATCATAACAAATAATTTACCTACAGGAGTTAACTTTTTATAAACAATCATTAACTAAAAAGGTCCCTAAGAAAGCTTACTTTCCTAGAAACCTTATCTTCTAATTATTAATCAATTTAGGCCCGTTGTTTATAGGTACCGTTAGCAGTATTAATCACTAACTTCTCACCGGTTTGGATGAAATCAGGTACCGTTACAACTAAGCCCGTTTCCATTGTGGCTGGCTTACCACCACTAGCGGCAGTTGCACCCTTAATGGTTGGTTCTGTTTCTGTAACCGTCAACTCAACCGTTCCTGGGAGTTGAATTCCAATTAGTTCCCCGTTACAGAAATCAAGTTGGACTTGGAGGTTTTCGATTAAGTAAGGCAACTCGTTTTCTAACAAGCTAGCTGCCAACTCGTATTGCTCGTAAGTTTCAAGGTCCATAAAACAAAGTAGGTCATCTTGGCGGTAAAGGTATTGCGCCTGCTTTTTATCAACCATTGCCAATTCAACCTTTTCGGAAGGCCGCATCGTGGTTTGCACAATTGAGCCTGCCCGTACATCCGCTAACTTCATCTGCATCACCGTGTTGCCCTTACCAGGCTTGTGATGATTAGCTTCTAAAACCTTAATCAACTTACCATCCTTTTCGAAAACCATACCACTTCTCAAATTAATTGCTTCAACCATTTTTCTTCTCCATTTCTATTTTTAGTCTGCTGTAACTAAAAAAGAGTTGGCGGTGCAAGTGAGAGGGCAAATTCTCGATCAGTCAAGAATATCACCATCTTTCAGTTAGAATAACCTTATTCTAGCATGTTTCAAAATTAGAGGTCAATTTCTAGCATGATTGGCGTATGATCGCGCCGGTCACCCGAATCAAGCATTTCTGCCTTCACGATTTTATCTGCAATCCGGTTGCTGGTCAGCCAGTAGTCAATTCTCCAGCCCGAATTATTAATCTTGCTAGTCTTGCTTCGTTGTGCCCACCAAGAATATACTCCTTCAACTTGACCATGGACATGGCGGAAACTATCGGTGAACCCAGCCTTTAACAAGTTAGTAAAACCTGCCCGCTCTTCATCCGTAAACCCAGCTGATTGGTGGTTAGTCTTAGGGTGAGCCAAATCGATTTCCTCGTGGGCCACATTATAGTCCCCCGAAGCCAAAACGGGTTTAGTCTTATCCAGCTCTGCCAGGTAGGCTGCATACTTTTGATCCCAAACCTGCCGTTCGGCCAAGCGCTTAAGTCCATCCCCCGCATTCGGTGTATAAACCTGGCTAACATAAAATTTAGGAAACTCCAAGGTAATAATCCGACCCTCTTGATCCATCGGACTAGGCGCCCCGATTTCAGGATAGGTTACCTTAGGGGTTAAACTCTTACGGTATAAAAAGAGCGTCCCCGCATAGCCTTTCCGAGCTGGTTCTACCGAACTGCGCCAAACAAAATCATAGTCCGCAAACCACTTAGCTAACGCTTCAACGTGCTTCTTGTTGGGACCACCAGCCGGCAACTTGGTTTCTTGAATAGCCACAATATCTGGTGCTTGGGCTTGAATGGTAGCAAGCACCGCCCGGCTTTGCTCTGCCCGCTCTGATTGACCGGTCAACGCCGCATTCAACGAATCAATATTCCAGGAAATAAGTTTCACAAGATCACAACCTTCACTTAGTCTTGCCCCCATTTTACCACAGGGCTAAGTTGGCAAGCTATTCAGACACTTTATGCTACTAAAATAACCCCCACCATTCCTGGTGAGGGCTTCTTTATTAGTGATTTACTTAGTTCTTAGCGGCTTCTTCTTGGGCTAGTAAGAGGCAACCAGTAATACCGGCATCGTCGCCGAGGGCAACGTGGTCGATGTAGTCGTCTAAATCAGGTGTCTTGAGGTAGCCGTTCATTTGTTCCGCAAAGGACTTGCGAATCATTGGGAAGAGTTGGTCTTGCTTGGAAACACCACCGCCAAAGATAATCTTTTCTGGTGAAAGAATGACCGTGTAGTCTACGCAGGCTTGAGCCAAGTAGTAGGCTTCGATTTCCCAATCCTTAGCGTCCTTCGGAATATCGAAGGCTTTGATTCCGCCGGCCCGACCTTCAACAGCTGGTCCAGCACAGAGTCCTTCTAGACAGTCATGGTTGTATGGACAGTTACCTTGGTAGGTGTCTTCCGGATGACGACGCATGATGATGTGGCCCATTTCTGGGTGGCCAAAACCTTCAAGGAGTTGGCCGTTGACAACGCCACCTCCACCAACACCGGTCCCAACTGTGAGGTAAACACAGCTGTTCTTGCCTTGGGCGGAGCCTTTCTTCAATTCCCCGTAAGCGGCAACGTTAACGTCAGTTGTCCAAACATAAGGAATGTCATAGTGGGCCTTCATATCGCCTAAGAAGTTGTAGTTAGCCCAGCCCTTCTTAGGTGTCGTGGTGATATAGCCGTATGTATCTGATGAGCGGTTGACATCAATCGGGCCAAAGGAGCCAATTCCCATTGCTACCACGGGGTTTTCGTCAAAGAATTTGAAAACTTCGGCCATCGTTTCAGCTGGCACGGTAGTTGGAATCTTAACGCGTTTCAAAATATTTAAATTTTCGTCACTAACTGCACAGACGAACTTTGTCCCGCCGGCTTCAATTGCTCCGTATAGTTTAGTCATGATAAATCCTCCTTTAAAGTAACCGTTTTCTTTATTTTACCTTATTCAAGTAGGAATTTAAAGCCCTTTTCTGAAATTTCTGCTAAACGTTTGACATGTTTTTTAATTTACAAAAATTAGGTATAATAAAAGCAACTTTAAACTATAAAAGAGGGATTTATCTGTGAAAATCAAACGTATCGACCATATCGTTTTAACAGTTACTAACCTGGCTTCAGCTAGCCGCTTTTACCACGAAGTGTTTGACATGCCGGTCTTGGCTGAAACAGCTGAAAGTCACACTTTAAGGTGTGGTCACCAATTGATTGTCTTGCAAAAAGTCGACGCCAAAGCGGACTTAAAGGCAAGCCAGCCAACTAGTGGCAGCGCCGATTTATGTATCGTTGCCGGCGACAAGATGGACGACATTGTTAACCACTTGAAGAGTTACTTCGTTAACATTGTGGCTGGCCCAAGCCAAACTAGCGGTTCCGAAGGTAAGATGACCTCCGTATTTGTCCGCGATTACGACAACAATTTAATCGAAGTAGCTACCTACAAGGGCTAACTTTTACACAAAGACCCCGAGCTTTTTTGCTCGGGGTCTTTCTTATTTTTATGGATATTGGCCTAGATACTAGCTATTTTTTTGCAAAATTAACTCTGCTAAATACTGACCAAACTCACTAGTGCTTAGCGTTGTGGCCTCTTTGAGCTTAGCAGCAAAATCAACTGTGACATGGTGACTAGCAATTGCTTCTGCTAGGGCCGATTCAATCAAGTCAGCTGCCTGGCTCCAACCTAGGTAGTCAAACATCAGCTTGCCGGACAAGATTAACGAAGTTGGATTTAGCTTGTTTTGGCCTGCAAATTTGGGGGCCGTCCCATGAGTCGCTTCAAAGATGGCCTGACCCGTTTGGTAATTGAGATTGGCTCCCGGGGCAATCCCGATGCCCCCAACTTGGGCAGCTAGGGCATCCGAAATGTAGTCCCCATTCAGGTTTAAGGTCGCAATGACATCAAAGTCGCTAGGCCTTAGTAAGGCTTGTTGGAAGAAGTTATCACAGATCAGGTCGTTAACAATTACCCTGCCGGCTGCTTGAGCTTGATTTAGGGCTTGCTTAGCCTGGGCTAGTCCTTTAGCTTCCTTGATTTGGTTATATTCCATCTGACTAAAGATTTTATCCCCAAATTCTGAGGCAGCTTGGTAGCCCCAATTTCTAAAGGAGCCCTCCGTTTGCTTCATAATGTTACCCTTATGGACCAAGGTTACCGTCTTTAAATCATGGGCTAAGGCATAATTAATAGCCGCCTTAACCAAACGCTTGGTTCCCTGGCTAGAAACTGGTTTGATTGCAAACGAACTACTTTCAGGAAAGCGGACCTTAGCTAGTTGTCCCTGTTCCTTTAAAAAGGCCAATAATTTCTCAGTCGCTTTTGTATGGCTTGCAAATTCGATACCGGCATAGATGTCTTCCGTGTTCTCCCGGAAAACTACCATGTTAACTTGTTCCGGAGCTACTACTGGACTAGGCGTGCCTTGGTAATATGTCACCGGCCGTAAACAGGTATATAAATCTAGTTCCTGGCGCAAGGTAACATTTAAAGACCGGTGTCCTTCTCCGACCGGAGTTTCTAGTGGCCCTTTAATTGCTACCAAGTGTTTTTTTAGCGCCGTGAGAGTTTCAGCAGGTAACCAACTACCGGTTTGCTGGTAGGCGCTCTTTCCCGCTAACAACTTGTGCCAACTAACTTTTCTTTGGCCCCCGTAAGCTTTTAGTACGGCGGCATCAAAAACTGTTTGGGCAGCCGCAAAGATTTCTGGGCCAATCCCATCCCCACTAATGTAGGGAATAGTAGGATTAGCAGGGACCTCCAACTTCCCAGCTACCATTTTAATTGCTTCTGCCATTAAAACTCACTTCCAATCTGATAATGATCCTTAGCGTACTTGCGACCTTTAGGGCCAATATACTCAGACGAGGGCCGAATCAAGCGCCCCGTTCGTTTTTGCTCCATGATATGAGCCAACCACCCCGCCGTCCGGCAAGCCGCAAAGATAACGGTAAAAAGATCCTTTTCTAACCCCAGGCAGTGGTAAATCAACGCGGTATAGTAGTCGACGTTAGGATGTAACCCTTTAGTCTTTAGTAAATAATCGGCAAGCGTTACTTGCAAATCGTAGTAAGACTCATTGCCCGTCTTTTGTGCTAACTTCCTAGCTAGTCCCTGTAAAATCTTAGCCCGGGGATCCCCATCCTTATAGATGCGGTGCCCAAAGCCCATTACCTTTTTGCCAGACGCCAACCGCTGTTTGACGTAGGTGATGGGGTCTAAGTGCGAGTCCTTAATTTCTTCTAGCATTGCAAAAACCTGCTCGTTAGCTCCACCATGAAGCGGTCCTTTCAAAGCACATACCGCCGCCGTCAGACAAGAATAATAGTCAGCCGCCGTTGAGGCTACCACCCGGGCACTAAAGGTCGAGGCGTTAAATTCGTGGTCGGCATGCAAAACCATCACGGTGTTAAATAACCGACTCAAAAATCCATCCGGTTTCTTGCCAGTTAGCATGTATAAGAAATTATCTGCCAACCCCAACTTAAAATCAGGTTCAATCAGTGGTTCGTCTTGCCGAATCCTGACAATCGAGGCAATCACCGTTAGCATCTTGGCAAGAATTTTCGGTGGTTCGTCAAAAATCACGTCGTTGGTAGTCCCTAGTAAGGAGGTAGCCGTCCGCAAGATGCTCATCGGATGTTGTGGTTCCTTAGCAATGTAAAGCAAAAGCCGAATTGATTCTGCCGGCAAAACCATCTCTGAAACTAATTGCTTGCTAAAAGCCTCCAGTTCGCCCTTTTGCGGTAGGCGCGTGTGCCATAACAAAAAGACTATCTCTTCATAAGAAGCCTGGGCTAACTCTTCAATTTCATAACCAGCGTAAACTAACTTGCCACCCGCAGTTGAACTAATTTCCGTTTGATCAACCACTACTCCAGCTAAACCTTTTGGTAAGTCCATTTCAATCACCCCTTTGCCATCTTAGTCGCCACTACCAATGGTAAGATTCCATCCGCGGCGTAATATTTCTTATCAATCGGCGCGTCAAAACGCACTTTCACCTCAAACTCGACCCGCTTTTGCTCACCAGTTGCCACTACGCGGGCCAGTTTGTCGGCTAGCTCAATTTCAAAGGTTTCGCTGCCATCTAACCCTAGTGTTGCTGCCGTTTGGCCAGGGAGATATTCCAAAGGTAAAATTCCCATCATCACTAAGTTAGCCCGGTGAATCCGCTCAAAACTTTCCGCAATGACGGCCTTAACTCCCAATAATTTAACCCCTTTTGCAGCCCAATCTCTGGAAGAGCCCATTCCATAATCCTTGCCGGCCAAGATAATTGTCCCAATTTTCTTGGCTTGGTAAGCTGTTGCGGCTTGGTAAATGGTGGTCTCTTCTCCGGTCAACCAGGACTTGGTAAACCCTCCTTGCTTAGTTGCCAACTGATTTTGCAAGCGAATGTTAGCTAAGGTCCCACGAACCATCACCTCGTGATGCCCCCGTCTAGCCCCATAAGAATTAAAGTCAGCTGGGGCCACTCCGTTAGCCAACAAATACTGACCAGCCGGAGTCTGTTGCCCAATGAAGCCCGCCGGAGAAATATGGTCGGTAGTTACCGTGTCTCCTAACTTAGCTAGAACCCGCAAGCCAGTTAGCTCTTTAGTTCCCGTCCCCGCAACCACAAATGGAGGTTGGGCAATGTAGGTTGAAATCGCATCAAAATCATAGGTTTCACTAGCTTGTGCATCTAATTCATTCCAAGCTTCATTTTGCTTGAAAATATCGCGGTAATTAGTAGAAAATAGGGCCGGTTTTACGTAGGCCTGGATTAAGGCAGTGATTTCGCTAGCAGCTGGCCACAAATCTTGCAGGTAAACAGCTTGACCATTAGGGGTAGTACCAACTGGCTCCTTAGTTAGGTCGATATCCATCGTTCCCGCTAAGGCATAGGCCACCACTAAGGGTGGAGAGGCTAGGTAAACATCCTTAACTAAGGGATTAACCCGGCCTTCGAAGTTACGGTTCCCACTTTCAACCGCACTAACAGGGTAAGGTCTTGCTTCCAAAGCTGCCTGCAAATCCGCTTGCAACTTACCTGAGTTTCCGATGCAGGTTGTACACCCATAACCAACCACATTAAAGCCCAGTTGATCTAGATAAGTCTGAAGCCCGGTCGTCTTCAAATAAGCTGTCACTACCCGTGAACCAGGCGCTAGTGACGTTTTCACATAAGCCGGCACCTTCAAGCCTAACTCACAAGCCCGTTTAGCTAGCAAGCCCGCTGCCACTAACACTTCGGGGTTAGAGGTGTTAGTACAGCTGGTAATCGCCGCTAAGGCTAAGGCACCAGGCCGTAATTTAACTGGGTTTGCTTCTAGTTCCAGCCGATAATCTGCTAAGTCATCGTATTGGCGGAAATTAGTACTTACTTGGTCTAAGCCGACCAAATCTTGGGGCCGTTTTGGTCCCGCTAAACTTGGCTTAACGGTCGCCAAATCTAGCTCAACTAGCTCCGAGTAAGTTGGGGTGGCATCCGCCTGATAAAAGAGGTGGTTAGCTTTAGCATAATCTTCCACTAACTTAACTTGAGTCGCAGTTCGGTCAGTGAGCTTAAGGTAGGCTAAAGTCTGATCGTCAATCGGGAAAAAGCCACAGGTTGCCCCGTATTCGGGCGCCATGTTAGCAATCGTTGCCCGGTTGGCTAACGGCAAGCTTGCTAGGCCGGGACCGAAAAATTCAACAAATTTTCCGACCACGTTATGGGTCCGTAATAACTTGGTAATGGTTAAGGCCAAATCGGTTGCCGTCGCAAATTCAGCCAGTTTCCCTGTGAGTTTAACTCCCACTACTTTAGGCATTGGGAAGTAAGATTCTTGCCCCAGCATACTTGCTTCGGCTTCAATCCCACCAACACCCCAGCCTAATACCCCTAAAGCGTTGACCATGGTTGTATGCGAGTCGGTTCCAACCAAGGTATCAGGAAAAGCCAGACCGGCGGTGTCAGTTCTAATGACATCGGCCAAATATTCAATGTTGACCTGGTGGATAATCCCGGTGTCAGGCGGAATGATGGTTAAATTTTCAAATGACTTTTGTGCCCACTTCAAAAAGTGATAGCGCTCTTGATTACGTTCAAACTCTTTTTTGATATTATAGGCTAAGGCTTGGTCGTTTCCTGCCATATCAACCTGAACGGAGTGGTCCACCACTAGGTGAACGGGGACATCTGGATTAATCAAGCTTGGATTACCTCCCTGGCGCTTGGCCTCCGCCCGCATCGCTGCTAAATCCACTAAGGCTGGAACGCCCGTTAAGTCTTGGAGGATGACCCGTTCTGGCTTGTAAGCAATGTCTTGGTCGTGCTTTTGGTCCCAGTCACAAAAATGCTTTAAAAACGGAGCTAATTCTGGCTTACGCGCACTCTGACGTAAAGTTAATTCTAATAAGACTCGCAGTGAGTAGGGAAGATTTGCAACAGTTTGCCCCTGCTCTTTTAAATACGCTCCAATGTCATAGTAACTATACTCTGCTTTGTTTGAGTTAAACCTGCGCAAATACTTCCCGCTCATAAAAACATCCTCCTTTGTGATTTCTTCTTGTTTTTTAATCATTCTATCATGTTATAAAAAATTACACTAATCACATTTGTGAATTTAATCACGGCAAGCTAACATTATTCTTGTTACTTTGTCTCATTCTAAATCGCCGGCCAACCTCCCAATATATCAATAATTATCTAAGCTTTTTTCAATTTAATAAGTTAACATACCTGCGGAAATAAATTTCGCACAATTTAGTAACTCTTTTAGGCGTCAAGCTAATCGAATTATAATTTAAAGCCAAAAAATTGCTTGACACCCGGTGTTTTTTCAAAAAAATTCCGCAAGCACGCGTCTTAACCGTGCTTGCGGAATTATTAGCCTCTCAACTTAAAGTAAATGTTCTTGGCGCATAAGCTCGCCTAACCAAGTCTTTTCTAATTTCTTTAGTAAAACCTTCTTGACTGGCTTAGGCAGCGGTAAAGCTAAATCCATTTCTGCTAGACCCTGCTTGTCGTTCATGTAATACATTGCCCGCATCAACTCACGAATATCATAGATTGAGTTGAAGACTTCAGGTACACCCCGATCAACATTTAGCAAGCTGTAAACTGCCTCCATCGCCGTTCTAACAGAATATTCAGTCGTAAAGACCGTATCCCGGCTTGGAGACTCAGCAAAGTTCCCAATAAAGGCCAGGTTAGCAGATCCTTTTGGAACAACTGCCGGCCGGTCGCCTTTCTTTCTAAGCATGAAGTAGCTGGTAATAAATGGCATGTAAACGGGAACGGTTTGGATTGACTCTTCCTTGGCGTAGCTAGCAATTAGACTTTCTGGTACCCCTAAATGATAGAGCCACTCTTCTGTAATCTCTTTTCCAGAACACTCGGTGATTTTCTTATTAATATAGTTTCCCTTAGTGTCTGAATACAGCCCGTAAATCCAAACGACAATCTCATTTTCCTTTTGGCCCTTAAAATGTGGTTGGCGGTGGATTGTCCAAGACAGCATCCAGTTAGAGTCCGTGACCGTGATAATTCCCCCAGTGTTAACCTTATGGGCATGGAGGTCGCGTTTGGTTAGCCGTTCAATGTAAGGCTCAATTTGGGGATTCCTAATTGTAGCCGTAGCAGAAACAAACCAACTTCTCTCTGGTAGGTTTTGACAGAAGACATCTGGATTACCAAAGTCAGGGGATTGCTTAGCTAAGTTTTGCCATAAGCGCCAGGAACCACCTAACTCATGGGTTGGTGGAGCGGGAGTCTCATGGCTCCCATAAGTTGAGCTTTCTGTAATTGACCCATTAGTTACAAAGACAATGTCATCGTCGGTTAAACTAATCGTTTCGCTCTTCCCGGCCTTGGTTAGCTGCAGCTCCTTAGCGTGTTTTTGTCCTTCGGCTGTATCAACCACAACATTATCCACCTGGCAATCATAGTCAAACTGAACTTTATGGTCCTTAAGGTAGGCCAAGAGTGGCTTAGTCATTGATTCGTATTGGTTATACTTGTTGAACTTTAAGGCCGTAAAGTCTGGCAAACCATCGATATGGTGGATAAAGCGCATCATATAGCGCCGCATTTCAATCAAAGAGTGCCACTTTTCAAAGGCAAACATGGTTGCCCAGTAAGTCCAAAAGTTAGTTTCAAAGAAGTCGGCAGAAAACCAGTCTTCAATAGTCTTTCCTTCTAAATCATCTTCCGGAGTCAAGACTAGCTTTACTAATTCATTGGATAGCTTACCTAATTGATACTGACCGTCACTTGGAACTTGGTTACCCCGGTTGTAAATTAAGCGACAGTTAGAACTGTTAGGGTCGTCTTTATCTAACCAATAATATTCATCTAAGTAGGAAGCACCGGGGATTTCTAGCGACGGAATGGAACTATACATATCCCACATACATTCAAAGTGATCTTCCATTTCACGACCACCCCGGACAACGTAACCTAAGCCCGGCTTCAAGGCCCCGTCTAAGGAGCCACCGGCTACCGGCAATTCTTCCAAAATGTGAATATTTTCTCCAGGCATCTGTGCATCCCGCACCAAAAAAACGGCTGCAGACAAACCGGCTAAGCCCCCGCCGACAATGTAGGCCCGCTTCTTCTCTACTCCTGCTGGTTTCTTAGGGCGTGCATGGCCCTCGTAATTACCATTTGAATAATACATAAGAAAGTCCCCTTCCTAAACAACTATCTAATGCGACAGTCGTTTCATAATCTACCTCCATTCTAGTGTTAGCGCTTACGTTAGTCAATTTAAATTCACTAATTTACAACAGTCTTAAGCTTTTGACCGATTTTTAAAAAAAGCTAGCCCGCAAAAAGCCAGGCTAGCTTATCATCATTATTTAAAGGGGTTATAAAAGCGTCCCCCGTTAATTTTAAAGAGAATCAAACTGATTATGAATAAAACTAGGCCGCTGATTACTAATAAATAGTCCCGCGTCCTAAACGGTTCAGCCACATACCAGGTCCGTTTCTTTTTGGCCCCAAAACGCCTTAATTCCATGGCGGTACTAATTGTTTCGATGCGCTCTAAGCTTGAAAAGACTAGGGGCAAGACAATTTGTAAGGCCCCTTTCACCCTATTAAAGAACTTACCCTTCTTAGACATTTCAAAGCCCCGGGCCTGTTGGGCTTGTGAAATGGCAAAGTAGTCCGCTTGAATATCAGGAATATAGCGCAAGGCTAGCGAAACGGCGTAGCTAACCTTATAGCTCACCTTTAGCTTAGATAAACTAGCTGCAAAGGCACTGGGATTAGTTGTCAAAATAAAGCCTAAGGTCAAGGGAATCGTGCAAAAGTACTTCAAGGCCACGTTAGCTAGGTAAAACAGCTCCTGGCTAGTCAAAGTAAAATAGCCGGCTGAAATTAAAACCTGCTTAGCCCCATAAAGTTCTTGGCCATAGGTTGGCTGAAAAACAAAGACCGCTAAGATGTTTAGGACTGAAAAAAAGCAGACGAACTTAATCACAAAGGAAATCTGATTCCACTTAAGATCAGCTAACTTAAAGATAAAAGTTGAACAGATTCCCACTACCAATAAAAAGCGGGTATCGTAAGTAGTCATACAGGCAAAGGAAACTGCCAAGACAAAGAATAACTTGGCCGTCGCATTAAAACTATGAATAACGGTTTGCTTCGGAATGTATCCTAAAATTTGATGCTCATTCATCACGTCGCTTCCTTTCTTCATAGTTAATGAAATTAGCCACAAAATCAGTCTCAGCTGGTAACCCAGCTAGCTTAGCTAGTTGATACAAGCTCGTTTCCTTTAGGGCAGCCTGCTTAATCAAGGACTGGTTAGTCAAAAGTTCTGCCGGACTTAGATCCGCTAATAACTGCCCTTCGCTAAAGACTAGGGCCCGCTTGGCATACTCTAGCATCAAGTGCATGTCGTGGGTAATCATTACGATTGTTTGACCGGCTTGATTTAAGGCGGTAATAAACTTCATCATCTCAGTATAATTGCGAAAATCTTGGCCAGCCGTAGGTTCATCTAAAATTAACAGTTCGGGCTCTAAGACTAAGATGGAAGCAATCGACACCCGCTTTTTTTGCCCGAAGCTCAAAGCGGCTACCGGCCAGTTGCGAAAT
>SAMEA104315421__coassemble_1091_pt1 | contig 16966 bp, 12 predicted proteins | sample SAMEA104315421__metabat2_low_PE_055 | metagenome-assembled genome bin SAMEA104315421 (sample SAMEA104315421) | gut metagenome | biome: Monkey gut; feature: monkey-associated habitat; material: faeces | place: China | collected 2013
TATTTTCGCCTACAGTCATGTTATTGAACAAGTTAAAATGTTGGAAAACCATCCCAATATTTTCGCGCGCCTTATCAATATTAGTCGATGGTAAACTAATATCTTGACCATCAATCACAATTGAACCGCTGGTTGGTTCCTCCAGCTTATTTAAGCATCGTAACAGCGTACTCTTCCCCGAACCAGATGGCCCGATTAAAACGACCACTTCGTTATTGGCAACTTTAAAGTCAATCCCCTTTAAAACATGGTTCGAACCATAACTTTTTTGTAAGTTTGTTACATCAACTTTATATTCCGTCATTAGTTCTTCATCCTCCGTTCAATCCATTTTGAAATCAATGTCAAGATAGTTATCATTAGCAAGTAAATAACGGCAATGATTGCCCACATTCTGAATCCTTGTAAGTTTCTAGCGATAATAATCTTACCAGTTTGGGTTAATTCTAAGATTCCAATTACCGATAGAATTGAAGTATCTTTCAGGGTGATAATAAATTGGTTAATAAATGATGGAACCATCAATTTAATCCCCTGTGGTAACACAACCTTCTTCATAGCTTTACCAAATGGCAAACCTAAACTACGAGCTGCTTCCATCTGTCCATGGTCTACCGACTCAATTCCACCTTTTACGAAGGCGCCGATATATGCTCCTTCATTTAAGGTCAAGGTAATAACCCCCGCAACGAAAGCAGGAACTTTAGTACCGGTTAAACTTGGAACCCCGTTATAGATGAAGAGTGCCAACACGATTAATGGTAACCCACGGAAAATGTAGATTACAGTGGTAGAGATTCCTTGGGCTAACTTATTAGGAACCACCCCTAATAAACCAATAATCACCCCAAAGATAGTTGCAAACACAATCCCAACAATTGTTAACCAAAGAGTTTCCAAAATCCCATGCCATAACGTGGTTTTATTTTGCTTTAGTAAGCCCATAATTGTATATTCGCTGTGTCCACTAGCTGCATTCTTCTTATCGGCCAAGGCCTTCTTACCCGTATACTTGGCAATGATCTTGTCATAAGTACCGTTCTTCTTGAGGGCAGCCAAGCCATGATTGAACTTGGCTAGTAATTCCTGGTTGGCATCTTTTTTAACAGCAAAGCCATAATCACCTGTATTAGTTGGCTTTGTCACGATTTTTAGTCCCAGGCCAGTCTTAACCCCGTATTCTAACACCGCGGAATCTTCAAAACAGGCGGCCGCGTTACCTGTTTTGACATCATCATACATATTATCCGAATCATCAAATGTTACCGTCTTAAAGCCATACTTATTTTTAATTGAGTTAGCATAATCGGCTCCTGAAGTCCCGGTCTTAATTGCGACTTTCTTCCCCTTCAAGTCGGTTAGCTTAGTAACCCCACTACCAGGCTTAACTGCCATCACAATCCCAGATGAGTAGTAAGGCGTTGAAAAGTCGAAAGTCTTCTTTCTTTCATCGGTAATGGTCATCCCGGCAATCATTCCGTCTACCTGACCAGCTTGGACCGCTTGAATAGCAGCGTTAAACCCAATTGGTTTAATTTCAACCTTAAACCCTTCTTCTTTAGCTACCGCCTTAATTAAATCCATATCAATCCCGACATATTTATTGTCTGCATTTGCGTAAACAAATGGGGGAAAAGTCACATCAGTTGCAATCGTATATGTTTTTTCGGCCGCTAAGACTTGCTCGGGCTTGGCAACAAGCGTTGTAATAAATGTTATTCCCAGCAAGAAACTAAGCCAAATGAAAAATTTCTTCATAATTTCATGTTCCCCTTGTCTTTTATTAGTATATAAAATATTATAGCACACCTTTGTAATAAAATGGTACATATTCTCATTTTATCACTCTTTGAAAAATTACATTTCTAGCAAAAAACCTGTTATATCAACATTTTATCAGCAAAGGCTTTTATTATTTTTTACTAATTTTAAGCGCAACAAACCTTAAAAAACTCAATTCATGTTAGGTCGCAATTTGGCATAAATCCTTTAAAGTCAAGGTTTATTCGGGTTAATTGTATTTACATATAAAAGTCATAAAATATAACATTAAAATAAAATTAATTTTTATCATTAACCCTTCTTAGGCAAAACAAAAAGACCCTAGCCTCTTTCAAAAGCTAGGGTCTCAAAATATGAGTCATTGGGCATACAGGGTTCGAACCTGTAAATTATGGATTCAGAGTCCACTGCCTTACCAATTTGGCGAATGCCCAAAATTATCAACTCCATTATTATAGTATCTAACAATTCGTTCGTCAATAAGAGATTTTAAATTTATCAGCTGACACTTACCTTAAATACTTACTTGCTTCCCGCAGACTTAGTTTAGCCAAGCCATTTTTCCTACTTGCAAGAAACTCTTTGACCCATGGTGGGTTAGTTTTAGAATAATCACGCAAAGCCCAGCCAATCGCCTTATTAATAAAAAACTCTTCCTTATTCAAATTGTTATCAATAATTTTGGCCAACAGCTCTTGCTTAGTCTTTTCCTTTCTGCCTCGTTGGTGATCAATCGCTATGCGTCGCAACCAAAAGTCGCTAGCCTGGGACCAGTCCAACATTAGCTGGTCTACCCGCTTATCCCTAAGCCCAATTTGGCCAATGACAGTATCCAAAACATCAATCGTATCCCACCATTGCTTGGTTTGCACATACAACTCCAACCGCTTTAAATCAGCGTAAACCAACTGTCCTTGCATTGCTTTCAAATAGTCACAAACAAAGTATTGGTATTCCCTTTGCTCGGCTAACCAGCATTGATCCAAAAAGTCCCACTCAACTTTAGCCGCCTGCTTAGCAGCCTTGATTAAATTTCGGGTCAGGCTCCTGCGCTGTGGAGTCTTAATTCCGTAGAACTTGAATTGATTGCGCATATACGCCGCTTGACCACACGCTGTTTCCTTATCGGCATTAGCTTCCAAAAGCGCCTTTAAGTCTGCAAATTGTCCCATCTTTTCACCTCTTAGAAATTGCTTTTCTTTTAGTATAATACCAAAATAAGGCCACTAACGTAGCAAAACTTTTAGCTACATTAGTGACCTTAAGCTATTTTTTACCTATTCAAAGGTTAAAAGTTGGTCGTTAACCTTAACTTGATAAGCGTTGGTTTTTAGGTTAGCCGTTAGGACCGCCGTCCGTGTTTTGGCCTTATTTTGCCGTTTAATCACAATTTCACTTGAACTTGGACAAGTAACATCAATTGTTCCATCCAAGTCAAAGGCTGCTTCACAGTTACGGAAGCTGAGAAGTTTCAATAACGCAGCTACTACCGGCCGCTTAATCTCAGCCTTAACCTCGGCGCGACTATAGTAATGGCGGTTAATATTGCGCCCTTCCTTGGTCTTTTCTAGCAACTCGATGTCATTTTCACCAGCTAGTAAACCAACGTAGTAGACTTGCGGAATTCCTGGTGCAAATACCTGCAACAACCGGGCTAAGAAATATTTTTGGTCGTCATTTCCCAAGGCAGAATAATAAGTAGTATTTATTTGGTAAATATCCAGATTATGATATTCAGCGCTAGAATACTTCTTCTTAACGTTAGCCCCAACTTGGTAAAGTTCTTGACTAGTATACTCGATTTCAGCAGGACTTAAAATATCACGGGCATCTACCACCCCAATCCCGTCATGGGTATCCAAGGTAGTAAATTGCTTCATGGGACTCATCTTTAACCACTTAGCTAACTGGGCTGTTTTCCCACTATAAAGCGAATACAGAGTCACCATTGGTAAGGCAAAGTCATAGACAAAGTAACCATGCTCTGCAATCTTAAATGGCAGTGAATAATGCTCGTGAATTTCCGGTAAAATCTCGCCGTGCCCTGCAAGATCAGCCTTAACTTTAGCCAGTAAATCCCAAATTTCCGGTTCGACAAAAAAGTCATTGCTATCTAATTTTTTAACCGCGTATGCAAAAGCATCTAACCTAATAATATCTGCACCCTGTGCGCATAAAAAGCGTAACGTGTCTTTGATAAACTTCTGTGTGACTTCACTAGTAACATCTAAATCAATTTGCTCTTCACCAAACGTATTCCACAACTTCTCATGTTGCTCATTAGCAAAGGTAATTTCTTGATAAGGTGCCCGGTCCTTACGTTTATAAATCAAATCAACGTCTTCCTTGGTTGGGCGTCCTTTAGGCCAAAACTTATCCCAACTTAAGAATAGTTCTGCGTAAGCACTAGCCGAACCCTTGGCTTGAAAATCTTTGTAATAACGCGATTGCCGGGAAATATGATTGATCATAAAATCAAACATCAAGTAATAACGTTCACCTAACTTTTTGACATCCGCCCAATCACCAAATTCAGGGGCCACTTGTTGATAATCAACTGGTGCAAACCCGCGGTCTCCGGTCGAAGGGAAAAACGGCAGTAAATGAACCCCACCGATTGCTTCACCAAAGTCATCTATCAATACTTCAGTTAACTCCTTAATGTTCTTACCCAAACTATCTGGGTAGGTAATCAACATTACTTTATTTTCAAGTGCCATTCAACTACTCCTCCGTCACTGCTTCAAATAGGTAGGTTTGACTAGCAAAGTCATGCCGAACAACTGGATCATAAAAACCTAGATTCATCAATTCATCACCGCCATAAACCTGACCTGTCGCCAAATTACGATAGCATTTATCCTTATCTAACCCGGCTAGCTTAGTCTTAGTTAGGTATGGTTGAGCCTGGGCTAAGACGTTAAAGACCGCCACAAAAACCTGCTTTTTATCAGCGGAAACAAAGTTCCAAGCGGCTTGATTACTATCTAGTGGACTCTTAAGACGATAGAATTTACCCTCAAGTACTAATGCGCGCATTTGGTTATAGGCAGCAATCTGCTCTTTAACCGCAGCTTTTTCAGCAGAAGTCAACTTAGTTAAATCAAGCTCATAACCAAAGACCGCACTCATTGCAGCCGCCCCACGTGTTTCAAATGGGGTAACCCTTCCAGTCTGATGATTAGGCACAGCGGAAACATGGGCTGTCATCATTGAAGGTGGGAAGGCTAGACTCGTTCCCATTTGAATTGTTAGGCGGGCTAAGGCATCGGTATTATCACTCGTCCAGATTTGTGGCATGTAGTAGGCTACCCCTGCGTCGAAGCGGCCGCCCCCACCAGAACACCCTTCAAATAAGACGTCTGGGAATTTAGCAGTCAGCCGTTCCATCAAGTCATAATAACCTAAAACATAACGGTGGTAAACTTCACCTTGCCGGTCTGCAGGTAAGCTTAGTGAGTAAATATCAGATAAGTGCCGGTTCATATCCCACTTAACGTAATCAACTTGACCTTGACTCAGAATTGTCGCTACTTGTTCGACCACGTTGTCGCGAACTTCTGCTTGGCACAAGTCTAAGATATATTGACTTCTCGAAGGACTTGGAGCCCGGTTAGGAACTCGCATCAGATACTCTGGGTGTTGGCGATACAAGTCTGAATCGTAGGAAATCATTTCTGGTTCAAACCATAAGCCAAATTTAAGTCCCTGGTTGTGAACATAATCAGCAAAGTGACCTAACCCTTGCGGGAATTTTTTAGCAAAAACTTGCCAGTCGCCCAAACTGCTGTAGTCATCATCGCGATGTCCAAACCAACCATCATCTAAAACGAACATTTCAATCCCGAGTTGCTTAGCTTCAGCTACAATTGGTTTAAGCTTCTCTTCGTCAAAGTCAAAGTAGGTAGCCTCCCAGTTATTAACCACAATTGGCCGCTTTAAGTCACGGTACTTAGACCTAACCACCCGCTTGCCGATTAGTTGGTGGAAAGTCTGACTCATCTTGTTTAACCCTTGGTCAGAGTAAGCCATCAACACTTCAGGTGTTTGGAAACTTTGGCTAGGCTCTAGCTTCCAATTAAAGTTATAGTCATTAATTCCTACTAATAGTCTAAGCTGAGCTAGTTGATCTTTTTCAAGACTGAACTTATGGTTCCCCGAATAAACAAAGTTAAAACCATAAGCATCACCGCTAAATTCATCGGTTTGTTTATCAACTAAGGCAATGAATGGGCTCATCTGGTGACTGGAAGTTCCCCGCCGGGATTCAAAACTTTGCACTCCAAAGGAAACAGGACGCCGTTCTGGATGCCGCTCGTTAACATGCGCTCCCGGTAAAGAAATAACTTCAAAGTCGCGGTCAACAAAATCCAGCTGCATGGAAGCCACTTTTTCTAACTGTACCGCTTGGGCCCCATTATTTACCACCTTAACGGAACGGGTAATTACAGGCAAGGCCCGGTAAATAGTGTAACTTAATTGATAGTCCAATCCAGTTACTTCGTCTCGTAAAGTGATTACCAACGTTTCAGCTTCAGAATCGTCTTCAACGTAAGCGGCAGGAAGGCCAGCTAACTTAGGCTTCCCCTCTAAAACGGTGTAACCTACGTACTGTAAATTTAATGCATTAGCCCCGTCTGCTTGCCGGACCACAGTTGCCGGCAGGTGGTAATCCATTTCACCTGCACTACTGTACTCCCTTGGAAGGGTATCCTTAGAAAAAGTCCGGTCATCACTTCCCGGTAAGTTACCAGAAAAGCCACGATCTACCCGGGGATAAGTTAACTGTCCGTGATAGCCCCTAACCCGCTTACCAAAGTACAAGTGACTTAAAGTTTGGCCAGCTTCTACCGTTAGTAAATAAGAAATTTGCTCATTGTGTAAATGAAAAATTTGTTGTTGTTCATCAACTTCAATTAGTTTTGTCATTATCCTTCACCTCGTTTAAGTTCCATTACCGTAGTTAAAGCTTCAACTGAACTTGCTGGTGCAAGTGTTAATTCAAAGTCTGTAAAACTTTGACTATTGGTTACCGTCACAATTACCGTGTCGTCTAACCCTGCTTTTTGAATGGTTGGTTGCCAGAATTCAAGTAATTGGTCACCCTTTTTCACCCGTTGATTCGTATCAACATAGGAGATAAAGCCGGTTCCTTTCAAGGCAACGGTACCTAACCCAACGTGGATTAACATTACCACACCGTTGTCACCAACCAAACCAACAGCATGTCTCGTCGTAAAGACCTGTCTTACCGCAGCATCAAATGGGGCGTAAACCTTACCGTCACTTGGTTTAATTGCAAACCCTTGACCAAGACCGCCCATGGCAAAGGTAGAATCATTAACCTCAGCCAACGGCATTAATTGCCCGGCGATTGGACTGGCAAGCTTAAGCGTTTGTGAAGTAACTTGGCTTGTAACTTCAACATCAGCTTCCTTTAAATCTTTCCCCCAAGTCTTTTCAAGTTCGGCCACGATTTCTGCGTGCTTAGCTTCAGTTAAAATAATCTTCTTCCAAAAGATTACGATAGCAATTACCATCATTAAGGCGGGCACTGCAAACATCATCAACTTGAAATTAGTTCTTCCGGCAGCCGTAATCGTCGAAGCGCTAGCTCCGGTTGTCATCCCAGCCATGATTGCAATTTGACCAACAACCCCGTTAGAAACAGCTCCACCAAATTTATCAATTAAAGGACGAATTGATAAGGAGAGGGACTCATCACGGTGACCTAACTTCCATTGACCGTATTCAACTGAATCAGTGATAATCATTAATACTACTAAGAAAACAATTTGTTGTGGAAAGGCAAATAACACTGCTGAAGCCAATACCATTAACAAGTTACTACCCGAAAGTGTAAATAATCCAATCGCAATCAACATAGTGGTTAATGAACCTGTGAAGACTGCTCGTCTTGAGAATCGCTTTGACAAAACTGGGAATAAGGCTGCCGCCATCATCCCTAAGAAGATATTAATTGTTGATAAAATTGAAAATGAGGTTGGTTTGCCCATAATGTAGGTAAAGTAATATACCTCTAGAGAACATAAAATATTATTACCCACTCCATAAAAGAGGTAAGCAATCGCAATCCATAGTAATTGGTCATTTTGAGCAACCGCCTTTAAAACGCCAAAGACCCCGACAGTATCTTCTTTATTTTCCCGAATTTCACTATTTACTTCCCGAGTAAATAAACCAACACACCAAGCCGATACTAAGGCAATCGTACAGATAATCGCTGCAAAGACAAACCAGCCTTGGTTATCCCCTGAAGTCGTCTTGGTAGCTGAAAAGTAGATAACCGCTGGCATAACTAGCACACCAACAAGGCCCCCACCAATTGTAGAACCAAAGCGCGCAAACGTCGCCGTTTTTTCCCGTTCCCGTGAATCAGTTGTTAACGATGGTAACATTGACCAAAAACCAACATCCTTAAAGGAATAAAAAATATCCATCGTAATGTACATAATGGCAAAAACAACTAAGTAAACAAAGGCGTTCTTAGCGTATAATCCGCCTAAGCTCGTAAATAATAGTAATAATAATACCGCGGAGATAGTCCCACCAATAACAACCCAAGGTCTAAAGTGACCCCACTTGGTCTTAGTCCGGTCGATAGCGTTTCCAATAAAAGGGTCAATAAACAACTCAACAATACGCAAAATCATGATAATCAAAGTTACCATTGAGATCATGTGGTTATCCAATGCTTTATTACCGGTGTTAAAGGTGTTAAATAAGTGTGACGTGATAAAAACAATTAAGTAACCTGACAATAAGCCATAAAAGGCGTCATTACCAAATGCCCCAAAAGCATAGGCAAGCCGTTGCCCCATACTCATCTTTTTATTAGTTGTTGACATAACTTAGCCTCCAAATTTAAATCTAATTTATCTAATTTCCTACTCGTGATCACACTTATAATATAACGGTTACATTTAACTAAAGCCATGGTCGTAAATTTCTATTATTTGCTAATTTACCTAGTATACAAATTGACATATTCGTTGTATAATCCTTGTTAATAAAAGAATAGTTTACTGGTGATTTAATTATTTTGACATTTTATAGATAGTAATTTTAATAGTAAATTTTTAGTTAAAGGAGAAAAAGATGAATAATGAATACCACACTCTTAGTCAAAACGGAATTGAAAGTAACATCTTGTTTTTTGGGCAAGAAAAATGTCAACCTGGCTACGCCTTTCGCGGAAATAATATTCGGGACAACTATGTCCTCCACTATATTTTAGCCGGTCAAGGGAATTTTTCGGTTGCTGGCCACAAAACCGTTAGCCTAAAGGCGGGCGACTTTTTCTTACTTCCTAAGGGGGTGGCCTGCTTTTACCAAGCTAGCTTTACTAATCCTTGGCACTATGCGTGGATTGGGTTAACTGGGATTAAGATTGCCAATATTTTTGCAGCTTCTAAGCTAACGGGAAGCTACTACCTCAAAGCCACCAGCCAATCTAACTTCGCTAAAAGCTTTCAAAGGTTGTTTGAGGTCCTCCACCAAAAAACTAGTCTAGCTAACAATTTATTAGTTGAAAACTTGACTTACGAGATGTTTTACCACCTCGTAACCGAATTTCCCCACACTAACACCGACCCCAGCCAAAATCGGCCCGCCCAACAATTTGAACTTGCCGTCCGTTACTTAGAAAATAATTACACCTATAACTGCACCATTGAAGATCTTTGTGTCTCCTTATCGCTTTCACGTAGCTATATTTATAACTTGTTTCAAAAATTTGCACACACAAGTCCCCAAAAGTTGTTGACCCAAATGCGGATGGAAGATGCCAAAAGTAAATTGACCTCCAGTAACCAAAGTATCCAAGAGATTGCCGACCTCGTTGGCTACCATGATACCTTCACCTTTTCTAAGGCCTTTAAGCGTTACAGTGGTTACAGTCCGTCCACTTACCGTAAGCATTTTTCTTAATTTAGGAGGAATTCAAATGAAAATTACAGTCGCAGGGGGAACCGGCCTAGTTGGCCAAAGCATTTTGACAGAGCTTAGACACCACCCCGAATATGAACTACACAGCCTGTCACGAACTGGCCGACATGAAACTTCTATACCAGGTGTTACCTACCATGCTGCTAACTTACTAAGTGATAGGTCGTGGCAGCAACTTGTCAAAGATTCCGACTGGGTTATCGACTGTGTCGGCATTTTATTTGAGAATCGCCGTAAACAAATAACCTACCAGACAAGTAGCGTCTTACCTGCTAAAAAACTCATTGACACTCTTGCTAACGCCTCCGGTAACTTCCTTTATGTTTCTGCTAACTACGCCCCCTTTTTCCTAAAGGATTACCTGGCGACTAAAAAGGAAGTTGAACTTTACGCTTACAGTCGCTTGGGCCAGCGGGCCGTTTGCGTTTTTCCCGGAATTGTTTATTCTAAAAAGCGGCTTAGTAATTATTACCCGGCCCGCATCATCGCTAACCTAATAAGGACTAGGCGCTTTAACTGGCTAACTAAGATTCGCCCCATTAGCAGCCAGGCCTTTGCCCACGAAATCTTAAACATTATCACCGGCTTACCTTCACCCTTACGCAAACGAATTCCCTAATTTCCCGGGAAATACTAATTAACCTTAGTGGCTAATCATGCTAAACTTAGTTTAGATTATTATTGAAAGGAAGTTTTCACTTTGAAAAATACCGACCCAGTTGCTAACACTAAAATTTACCTGGCTACCAGCTTCTTCAACGAAGAACAACGTGCCCGCATCCCTCAAGCTTTAGCCCAACTAGAAGCCAACCCGACTGTCGGCGTTGTTCACCAACCATTCGATTTCCAATATAAAGATGCACGCGTAGACTCCGATCCTGCCGGCGTCTTTGGTAGCCTCGAATGGCAAATTGCCACTTACAATAACGACCTCAACGCGGTAGGAACTTCCGATGTCTGCATTGCTTTATACGACATGGACCAAATTGACGAAGGAATTTGTATGGAAATCGGTATGTTCGTCGCCCTCCATAAACCTATCGTCTTACTCCCCTTCACCAAAAAAGATAAGTCAGCCTATGAGGCCAACCTAATGCTAGCACGGGGAGTAACTACCTGGTTAGAACCTAATGACTTTAGTCCCCTAAAAGATTTCAACTTTAACCACCCAATGGCTCAACCTTTCCCACCATTCAAGGTTTTCTAACTAACCTAAAAAATTACCCAGTAAGAATTTAGCACCATTCTTACTGGGTAATTTTTATTCAGCTAATCTAAACCAACCTTTACGGCTAAATAAGGCATACATATCGTTTAAAAAGAACACACTGTAACTAAAAATCAAAGCAAAGTTACCGTCACCTTGAAGCATTGTTTGAAACCACAATGCAATTGTAAACAGGGATGCTAGCGTCCACACAAAGAACTGCTCCCTTTTCCGGTTTAATTCTAACAAGGAACCGGTAATTGCCATTGCTAGGTTTAAACTATCCAAAAAGACCCGCGGATCGCTTGTCAAACTAAAAAGTAGATAGGTTATTAACCAAGTTACGAGGAAAAATAAGCCATATTTAATCCACTCAAGCCCCGATTCAAATTTCTCCACTTGAATGTCATCATTCCATTTAGGGTCTAAGATACAAAATAAATCCAAAAAGATTAAATATCCTAATTGTTCAAAGGCTGTTGCGTAATTACCGGCAATAAAGCCCGTCGTTGCAATCGCTAAGGCCGAAATTGCCCCGGCCCAGCCTTGAATTCCTGACCGGTTAGAGATTCCAATCACACAAGCAACAGAAAGGTTACCCCCAATAAAGGCAATTACTGCCAGTAACGGCGTTTGCCTAAAGGATTGCCCTAAAGAAATCACTTGCAAGATAAAGTTAAAACCTAATAATCCATAGGAAAACCTCCCCCAGCCTTGGCATTGTTGCCATAACCACGCAAAGTAGCCCTTCCTAAAAATATTTTTTGAATAACTGCTAAAATTAGTTAAAACGTCATAGTAACGTGCAAACATCTTCTCTTACCCTTCATACTAAATTTGATCAAGCTTAATCCAGTTTTGCAAAACAACGTGCTTAATTATACCCAAGGTTTAGTGTAAATACAAGCCTCTACCCACTACATATTGTATTCTGTTTTTAGAATAGCACTATATTTTGTGCAAAGCCCTTTTACTAAAATCCTTATTTTCCCTAGACAGACCAGCAATTTGACCTTATACTTTTAACTAGAAACTTTTAGCAAATGAGGTTAATTATGGCAAAAAAGAAACTCAGTAATAAAAAATTACTTCACCAAAAAAAGGCTAACGAACGAAAAGTAACTGGTATTAAAAAAACAGACAGTGCAATTACTCCCATGAACTTTATCTCCCAAGAACAGTTCATAAGTGAGGCAACTAAACTATTACAAAAGGTTAAGCAAAGTGATAATCCGACTAACATCGCCACTTTTCCGGCTCAGCTTTACCCTGAACGCAAAGCTTTGGCCCGGCTTTTGCAAGGCTATATCTTAGCGGATGCTAACTTAAAGGTTACTGACCAATTAACCAACCTTACCGACTACCAAAATCAAAATATCCTCGTCCGTGGCTTAGTTGTCGACTTCATTCCAGGTGCTAGCGACGAAGAAGGCCGTTTGGTAATTCAAACTCCAACTATCATCGCCCACAACAAGGACGGTCAAACCAGTTGGAATTATTTAACGGAGCCACTAGCACTAGCCCCTAGCTACCAATTGGTTTTAAAGGACATCCTCTCAGCCAGTGACAATGTGCGTGTAAGTATTGGGGACTACATCATTTTAGACACCCTTGTTACTGCTAAAGAGACTCTTAGTCAAATTGCAATTGTCGATAGTGGGCTAATTATCACCACTAAACACGGTTTCAACACCTTAGATAGTATTTCGAGTGCCTTTCCGCGTAAGAAGGACTTCCTCTTTGAATTTACCGACTTACCAAATAACCCTGGTCAATGGGGCTTAGTCTTGAATAACGAAGGCCTTACCTACTGGAGTCCCCTTGCCTCTAGAAGTGAACAGGTCGACCCTAAACACCTAGCTGAATTCAATAACTAAAAAAACAGGCTGTCAGAGCAAGCATCATTTGCCCTGACAGCCTGTTTTAATTTACCTAATTATTGATAATCGCGTTTTTTATAGTTCTGTTAAACTCGCCAACTAATCTTGCAACTAGTACAACGCTGATATTTCTAAGACGCTTTTGGCTAGTTAATCGAGCAAATCATATTTAAGTTGCATATGTGCATGCCCTTCTTCAACCATCTTCCCCAAAAGCTCAACCGTATTAGCAAAGGTTAAATCTGCCATCTCTTGGTTAGCCTTAGTTAAGCAAGCTTGCAATTTGGCACCTTGCAATTCTTGAACCTGTTTATCTGTTTGATGTTGAACTCGATAGCAAGCAGCTACGGTTTTTTGTTCAAATGCGCTCTCTAACTCACCATAAAGCTTAAAGTTAGTATCACCTAGCTGCGACATTAATTTGTTCAACCAAAAAATACTTTGCAAATTGAATTCTGAACCTGTGTCCCTAAAAGAAGCAGGAGTATCCACAACGTTAGTATAAAATGGCACCATTGCATTAAATGTGTTAGGCCCAAAACCAAGCCACTGCACACCCGCTAACCCAGCCGGCACGTCGTTGCGAATTTGCAAAACATGCGTTTCAAAATTACGGTTGATTCCAATTGGACGAAAACGTTTCTTTTCTGCTGTTGTACCTTGATCTCCGTAAACATCGTATGGCGTATTTTGATAATGCGAAGCCATCAAAAACATAATGTCGTCAACGCTAATTTTACGATCGGCATGCACAATGAACGGCTGGTTTTGATCTAGCGGGGTGGTTTGTAAGTTAGCATCAAAGTAGTGTTGGACGTACCAAGCACGTGGATTATTATAATGAGTGTCCTTAACAGTTGCACTCCCAAAAATGTGACGTAAATTATAACCCTCAAAATCTGGATTAAGTTTATAGTCAGCGATTATAGTCTGCAGATCTGCCGAGGCCATAAAATCAGGTGACTCAAAATCAAATTCGTCAATATTAAGGCGGTTAGGGGCCACAACGTAAGCATCATCCGGAATTCTTCTAGCAGCCCAATGATGCCCGCCAATAGTTTCTAAGTACCAAATCTCATCTTTGTCAGAAAAGGCCATGCCATTCATTTCATAGGTCCCATATTTTGCCAGTAACTCACCTACACGCAAGACCCCCTCACGCGCACTATGAATATATGGAAGCGTAAGGGTAACAAAGTCTTCTTCGCCCAAGCCTTCACCAACTAAGAGTGGGTCAATTCCTTGAATCCGTGCATTAGTCGTAATCGTTTCAGTTGCCGTCATTGCAACATTTTCTTCATTAATCCCAGCGGCTGCCCACACTCCATACTTGCCATGCGCATTTGGAACACTAGTATAGCGCAAAGGTTCACCGGGCAATTCAACCTCACAGCCAGTAAGGACACTCTTATAGTGGCGCGGTTGATCCTCAGGTAAGACTACCTTAAAACTTTCAGGTAAGATTTCTCTGCCCCCATCTTCACTGCGGGCAATCATTGTCGAGCCATCAAGTGAGGCCTTCTTTCCCACTAAAATTGTAGTACATTCAGCTACTTTCATAAAAATTCACCTCTTATGGATATTCACTTACTTATTATACACCCATTCACTGAGCCTATTTAAAAAATAACGAACTCTAGGTAATACTTAACTAGTTTACCTAGGGTTCGTTATTAATAGCCGCCTTGCTATAATTTAAATACGTGTTTACCCGAGCTCAGCTCAAGCAGCTTTTCACTTACTTGCGCTAGCTCTAAAACAGCACTAGTCCCTTGAGGAACTTCGACTACTAATTGTGTTAGTTTTGAGGAGGCGTTTGCCGCCATTAACAGTGCTAAGGCAGTATCAATCAGCATTGATTCAGCTAACGAACTTTAGCTTAATGTAGTAAAACTATTAACTCTAAAGTTGCTTTTTGGCTGAAATTCAAATCTAAAGTCGCTTTTTCCAATAGTTTTTCACCTCAAACTGCCTGTAAATTAGATAGTGTAATAGGGGTTAACCTTACTACTAATATAATTTCTTTACAAAAATGGTCCCAAGCGCAAGTTTTAATCGCTAGCGCTTGGGACCATTTCAATTTTAAGTTGTTAGTATTAATTAATTAGTTTTCTTTAGCGTACTTTTCTAATTCTTCGATGTAGATTGCTTTTTGCTCATCACTAATCCATGAAGTTTCAAATGAATTACGGGCTAATTTAACCACTTGTTCCTTGGTCAAATTATATTTATCTGCAATGGCATAGTAATTATCGGAAACATAGCCACCGAAGTAAGCTGGGTCATCAGAGTGAATCGAAACTTTTACTCCCTTAGAAAGTAACTCCAAAACTTCCTTTCCTTTCATAAACGGAGTAACAAAGGAATTAGATAATGGGCAACTCGTAAACCCGATTTCCTTTTTAGCGGCAAATTCAACTAAATCTGGATCTTCAACAATGTTGGTCCCATGATCCACTCGTTCCACCCCAATAACTTCCAATAATTCACGAATATGTTCAATTGAATTTTTTTGGTCAATATCTGCGTGAGCAGTTACGTGTAACCCATGTTTTGTAGCTTCTGTAAATTGGTTAAAGAATTTCATAGGAGGGTTATTATGTTCATCTGAGTCTAAACCAACACCAATAAACTTATCCTTATATTGCAAAGCTTCTTCTAAGGTCTTTCGTGCGGATTCACGTGACAAGTCACGTAGGAAACACATGATTAAACGTGCGTCAATATTTAACGCCCGCGCATCTACAGTTGCTCGGTAAAGACCATTAATTACTGTTTCAAATGCAATTCCACGGCTAGTATGAGCTTGAGGATCAAAGAAAATTTCAACGTGGCGAACATTATTCTTAGCTGCCCGGCGCAAATAATCCATCGCTAAATCATAAAAATCCTCTTCTTTTTGGAGAACATTCATCGCTGGATAATAAACAGCTAAAAATGACGCTAAATCGTTGTAGTTATATGTCTCTTTTACCTCTTCAATCGTCTCTTGTCCAATATCAATCCCATTTCTTTTAGCTAATTTCAACTTCAACTCTGGCTCTAACGTTCCTTCAATATGCAAATGTAACTCCGCTTTAGGTAGCCCTTGTGTAAATTCCTTTGTAACTTCTGTCGCCATTAAGAAAACCTCCATCGTTTGTGTTTTTCTTGATTATAGTTTAATTTTAACAGTTAAAAATTATTTTTCAAGATAAAAAACGAACTTTAAACTTGAAATCAATTATTAAAATATGTAATAATCTAGTGTGTAATCATTAAAAATTTATTTTAGAGAGGTGCTACCAATGGAAATCAAACAAAAGCCAAATAATCTTTTGGAACGAATTTTTCATTTGTCAGAAAATAAAACTACTGCCAGACGTGAGGGGCTAGCTGGCTTAACCACTTTTGTCTCAATGGCCTACATTCTCTTCGTTAATCCCATTATTTTAGGAGACGCAGGCATGAACAAAGGAGCAGTCTTTACCGCTACCGCCCTTTCTGCCATCCTTGGTTGCTTACTGATGGGCTTTCTAGCCAATTACCCAATTGCTATTGCACCTGGTTTAGGTGATAATGCCTTCTTTACTTACTCTGTTGTTTTAGCAATGGGAATTCCTTGGCAAGATGCAATGGCCGGTGTTTTCGTCGCCTCCATTCTTTTTACCCTTGTTTCCCTATTTAAAATTCGTGAAATTATTATCGATGCTATTCCTCAAGATTTGAAATATGCAATGGCCGCTGGGATAGGAATTTTTATCTCATTTGTCGGTCTTCAAGGTGGAGGAATCATTGTTAACGATAAATCATCCCTTGTTGGTATTGGTTCTTTCACAGTTCCTTCAACTTGGTTAACTATTTTTGGCATTTTCGTTATTGCAATCTTAATGGCTAAAAAAGTTCCTGGTTCTATTTTCTATGGGATTGTCCTTACTACTATCTTAGGTTTGGTTACTGGAATTGTTGCGCCGCCGACAAGCATTATCTCACTTGCACCCAATCTTAAGCCTACCTTTGCCGCTGGCATTATGCATCTTTCGGTAATGACTAGTCCTAAGATGTGGGCCGTTGTGTTGATTTTCTTTTTAGTTGCATTCTTTGATACTGCTGGAACTTTAATCGGACTTGCACAACAAGCTGGGATTAT
>SAMEA104315421__coassemble_1094_pt1 | contig 16891 bp, 16 predicted proteins | sample SAMEA104315421__metabat2_low_PE_055 | metagenome-assembled genome bin SAMEA104315421 (sample SAMEA104315421) | gut metagenome | biome: Monkey gut; feature: monkey-associated habitat; material: faeces | place: China | collected 2013
TTCACTTTGATAGTAATTTGTATTTCCATTAGGTTCACCTCACTTTCTTTACTGATATTATAGCACTTTTGTTCGGTGAATACACAGCATAAGGAGGCGAAAGGGTAAAAAGTAGGTTCTAGAGAACTTAAAGTGAGGGCTATCCCTCCAGTGGTTAAAACCACTGGTATCCCGCCCTAAATTAATGAAGTTTTCATATAAATTAAGCGATGCTATCCACATCCTTGCCTACTTGGAAATTTTCAAAGATGGTGATTGCTCTAGCCGCCAGATTGCTGCTAGTATTGAGGCTAATCCTAGCGTAGTCCGGAGCTTGATGAGTAGTTTACGTACTGCCGGTCTGATTATTACGAGGCAAGGTGCAGCAGGAACTTATCTTGCTAAGAAACCATCCGAAATCAGCCTTTATGATGTTTACAAGGCTATCGACATGCAACGTTTACTTCATGTTGATCCTAAAACAAATCCTAAGTGTCCGGTTGGAGCCAACATTCAATCCGTGTTAGATGATGTTTATACAGAAGTTGAAAAAGCTGCTTTTGTCAAGCTAAAGACTACTAGCTTAGCTGATGTTGTCTCAGCTATAAAAGTAAAAGCTAACTTAAGTTAACTAAAATTGAATGAGGAACAACTAACATTTCAGTTAGAATTTAGCGAACAGCCACAACAAAGAGTGCTAGCAACCAACGTTTTGAAAACGTGATTGCTAGCACTCTTTTGATTTTGAGGTTATTTTGTCTGCTTAATACTGACCACTTTGACTCAACAGTTCAAGTAAAGAATGTTTTTTAGGACATGATAATAGTAATTCATTATCCAACTGACAACCAAAAATAACATCCCTGCTATAAGAAAACAAGGCTAAACTACTACCTCCAGTTTTAGAAAATACACTTCCCCTACCAATAAGTGAAGCAGATTTTGTGCTAAAATTTTAACTAAGACAACTGCTAATAAAGTCGCTGCACCTATTATAAAAACTTCCTTCTAATACCAACATCTTTAATAAATTCCTTCTTAAAAAAAGTAGCTCACTAAAGTTAGAATTGCTAGCCCACCTTGCATCAAGATAATCTTAGGATTACTTGTTAAGCTCCCATATAAAGCAACCAACACAATGTAACCCATCAAAATTAAAGTGGCCACCTTACTAGCAAAAACGTAAACAGCTAATAAAATTAAAACAGCTAATAATCCGTTATAAATCCCCTGATTTTTGAAGAGTGTTTTAACCGTCGTGTTGTTTAGATCTGCTGAAGATAACTTAAAAACTCTCGCTGTCTTAGCAGAGGTTGTCCTAAATATTTCTAGGTACATGATGTACAAAAATTCAAGTGCCACTAAAGTGGCTAATACCATCATTATCTTATTCATTAGCTAAATTTCCCCTTCATAAAAATAATTTCCACTTTATTCTACCCAGTTTTTAAGTAAAAAACAAACCTTCACCTTTTAACAATAACAAGCTGATTTTTCCCAATTCGCTATAAATACCTTATCCTGTATATACAAGAAATTTTGAATTTACCCTTAATTTAAACATATTTCGTCCGATTAGTTTAATAAATCAATTAATAGAAAGTTGTGATTAATGTGCATATTCGTTTTACATTCGGCAAAAGTATTAAGACTAAGCTATTAGTTCCTTTTGTCGCCTTAGTTTTTATCATTTGTGTCATTTTTAGTCTTAGTTCTCTTAATTCTTTAAAAACAACCGTTACAAATCTAGGTGTTTCTCAAAGTAAACTAGCTGCTAAGACAGCAGCCGACAGTTTAAATCCAGCTGACGTGAAAAAGGTAAGTGTAACACACAAAAATAACTCATCCTATCGTAAAATCCGAGCAGACTTACTCCGAATTACTACCGGTAGTGATATTAAATATGCTTACACCATTATTAAAAATAATGGCCAGTACGTATTCCAAGTAGACGGTGATAAAAATGATCCAGCTGCTCTTGGAAGTGCTTTTACCAGTGATAAAGAGTTAGTCACTAAAGCTTTCTCGGGTCAAGTAACTTCAAACTCAAAAATTCAAAAAACTGAAGATGGTTATCTAATTACCGTTTACCGCCCAATTATAGACAAAAATGGTAAGGTAGTTGCTGTTATTGGAGTTGACTTTGGTGCCGATGAAGCAATGGCCATGCTCAAGCAAAAAGCTCTCTTCTTAGTTGCTATTAGCCTAATTTGCTTAGCTGCTTCAACAATTTTTCTCAATTTTGGTTTATCTGTACTACAAAAATTTATTCGCAATATCGACCAAAATATCTACGACCTTGCCCATACAGATGGTGATTTAACCAAACGTCTAGATATTAAATCAAATGACGAATTTGAAACTATGGCTAACCATATTAATGATCTGCTGGATAACCTACAAGAAGTTATGAAAAAAATTACTACTGGAGCAACTTCAGTAGATAGTGCTTCTAAACAAATGGTTACTAATATTACCGGAGTTCAAGCTGGTGTTGCTGATGTTTCTGCTTCCATGGAAGAAATGTCAGCTTCCATGGAAGAAACAACCGCCTCAATGAGTGAAATCAATGATTCAATTCAAGAAATCAAAACTACCACTCAAGATATTGCCAGTCGTGCCAATAGCGGTTTTAAAGATAGCCAAGCTACTATCACCAAAGCAGAAAATATCTACCAAACTTCCAGCCAACAACAAGCTGAGGCTAATGATGAAGTAGCTGCAATTACTGCTAAACTTAACTCCAAAATTGCCGGAGCTCAAGCTGTTGAGCAAGTTAAACAATTAACCAGTCAAATTATTGCTATTGCCCAACAAACTAACCTCCTTTCATTAAATGCAGCAATTGAAGCTGCCCGATCAGGTGAAGCTGGTAAAGGTTTCTCAGTGGTTGCCCAAGAAATTGGACAGTTAGCTAGTCAATCAAGCAATGTGGCTAACGAGATTAGTACCGTTTCTGCTCAAGTTATTCAAGCGGTCACAGAACTAAGTGGCGAAGCTAAACATGTAGGAACGTTCCTCAACGAAACTGTTACAACTGGCTATAACCAACTTCTCGATATCGCTAAAGATTATCAAGGGCAAGCCGAAACTCTAGGCTCCCTCTTAAAAGATTTTGCACAAAGTAGTCAAGGTTTAGACCAAATGTTAGATGAAATCGCCCAATCCACGATTTCTGTTAATACGGCTACAGAAGAAAGTGCCAAGGGTATTACTCAAGTAACCGAAAGCGCGATGGATATTGCTAATAAAGTAACCGACCTTAAAGAAGCAGCAACCAGTAATGAAAAAGTTGCTGCTGACCTCGAAGGAACAGTTGCATACTTTAAACTTTAATAAAGATAACCCCACCTTCTCCCGTTGGGAGTTTAAGGTGGGGTTTTATACTGAAAGATTGTCTTCTTCCTACCAAAAGCTCATTTTTTTTAATTATTTTTATGAACTTTGTGGTAAACTTATCTTGTATATACAAAAACCAAAAAGAAAGCTGTGATTAAAATGCGTGCTCGTTTTACCGTTGGAAAAAATGTCAAAACTAAACTTTTGTTTCCATCTGTTGCATTAATTTTTGTGATTTGTATCATTTTTAGTCTTAGTTCACTTAATTCACTTAGGGGGGCAATTACCGATTTAGGAATCTCCCAAGGTAAGTTAGCTGCTAAAGCAGTCACTGATACCATCAATCCGGCCGATATCAGCAAAGTTACCATCAGCCATCAAAATAAACAAGCAATCAACCGAATTCGGGCTAGCCTTGATAGGGTTTCTGCTAATAGCGATATTAAATCTGCATATACTATTATCAAAAAAAATGACCAATTTGTTTATCAAGTAGATGGCGCTAAAAATAATCCTGCTACTTTAGGGACAGCTTTTACTAGCAACCATGCTCTACTAAGTCAAGCTTTTGCTGGACAAGTTGCTACTAGCTCTAAAATTCAAAAAACTAACCAAGGTTACTTAATAACAGCCTATCGACCTGTTTTTAACAAAAATGACCAAGTTATTGCAGTTGTGGGCGTTGATTTTAGAGCTGATAAAGCAATTACAATGCTCAAAAAAAAGGCACTTATCCTTATTGGAATAAGTCTTTTTTGCCTCATTTCCTCTATTCTTGTTCTTAATGCTTGCCTAAGTATTTTACAAAAATTCATCAAAAGTATCGATCAAAACATCTATGACTTGGCTCATACAGATGGCGATTTAACCAAGCGCTTAGATATCAAAACCAACGATGAATTTGAAGTTATGGCTAACCATATTAATGAGCTTCTTGACAACCTTACTAAAGTTATGACCAAAATTAATGACGGTTCCACTGCGGTCACTACAGCTTCAGGGAAAATGTCTGTAAATATCACTGGCGTCCAAGAAAATGTAGCCGATGTTTCTGCTTCTATGGAGGAAATGTCAGCTTCCATGGAAGAAACTACTGCTTCAATGAATGAGATTAACGACTCAATTCAAGAAATCAAAACTACCACCCAAGATATTGCCAGTCGCGCCAATGATGGCTTTAACGACAGTAAAAAGACTATCAAAAAAGCCGAACAAATTTATCAACGCTCCAGTAAAGAACAAGACTCTGCGAAGAATGATGTTCTTAATATAACTAAGAGTTTAAACGCAAAAATTACCGGTGCTCAAGCTGTTGAGCAAGTCAATGCTCTTACGAATGAAATTATCGCTATTTCTAGACAAACTAACCTACTGTCCTTAAATGCTGCTATAGAAGCAGCCCGTTCGGGTGAGGCAGGAAAAGGCTTCGCAGTAGTTGCCCAAGAAATTGGCAAACTCGCTAGTCAATCAAGCGATGTTGCTAATGAAATTAGTACCGTTTCTGCGCAAGTCATTCAAGTAGTTACTGAACTAAGTGGTGAAGCTAAAAAGGTAGGAGATTTCTTAAACGAAACAGTAACTAACGGTTACAGTCAGTTATTAGCTATTGCCAAGGACTATCAGAATCAATCTGAAACTCTAGGTGCCCTCTTACAGGACTTTGCACAAAGTAGTCATGGCTTAAACCAAAAATTAGATGCTATTGCTGAATCGGCTCAAGCTGTTAATACAGCTACAGATGAAAGTGCTAAAGGGATTACCCAAGTTACCGAAAATGCCATGGATATTACTAATAAGATTGATGAACTAAAACAAGCTGCTAAGCAAAATGAACAAACCGCTACTACTCTGCAAAAGACGGTTGCCTACTTCAAGTTGCAATAACTAGTGCGCATCAACAATGTAACCGAAACTAAGAAAATGTTGGGAAGAGTCTCAGAACTTACAAAGTGCTAGCAATCATGTTTCAAAGCATGATTGCTAGCACTTTTGTTGTAGCTATTTTCTAAGTTCTAACCGAAAAAAATAGTTTTAGCTTCTTTTCATTAACATTCTAAAAAGTGATGTGCTCACTCACTGCATCTTAATTCCACTAGCTTTACTAACCAATTAACATCGCTGGTATAAAGATTATCCAATCATAAATAATATGAGTAATAATCCCCGCCCGTAACGTAACTATTCCGACTTTTATTATTGATTTTACCGTATGATAATACTATCGCCAGTGAGGCAAGTGTTTAATAATTCACAATAAGCCTATTAATTTTAGAAAATAATAACCTCAAAAAAAACCGCTAGTAGTCATACTACTAGCGATTTTTTGAGATTTAGACTCTTTTCTTAGTTCCCATTAATTAGTTCTTCTCGTTAAGTTCTCGGCGGGAATGGGCAGGTTTAGCAAAAATCATCCGGCCGGCATCGGTTTGGATAGCACTAGTCACTTCAACTTCAATCGTCTTATTGATAAAGTAACGCCCATCTTCAACCACAATCATGGTCCCGTCGTCCAGGTAGGCGACCCCTTGTTGGCGCTCAGTCCCGTTTTTAATTACCATTACATTAAGTTTTTCACCAGGAATTACCCGGGGCTTTAAGGACTTAGCTAAGGCATTAACGTTTAGGACCCGCACATTTTGGAACTCGCTAACCTTATTGAGGTTATAGTCGTTGGTGATGATTTCCGCATCCAACAACTTAGCCAGCTTGATTAGTTTGGTATCGACTTCTTGAATGTCTTCAAAGTCGCCCTCATACATTTCAACTGGAACCAACTTTTCGGTCCGGAGTTTATTTAGGATGTCTAAGCCCCGTCTACCCCGCACTCGCTTGATGCTGTCACCGGAATCGGCGATGTATTGTAATTCGTATAAGACGAAGTTAGGTACAATCAGAGTTCCTTCTAAAAAGCCCGTCTTGGCTAAATCATAGATCCGGCCATCAATTAAAATATTGGTATCTAGTAATTTATACTTGTAAAAGTTTTCGCCGACTTTACGTTCCAGCACCTCTTCTTCAGGAGTGGCTTTTACCACTTCACTTTCAGCCTTTTTCTTAAGGGCAAAAAGCTTAGGTAAATCGCTGAAGCGCATCTTCCCCACAATAAAGCCTAGGTAGCCGAAAATAATCATCAACACAACCGGTAAAATGGTATTAAAGAAGAATAATTGCGAATGCGAGAACAGAGTTGAAATCAAGGCAGCAATCACTAAGCCGACAATCATTGAAATTCCCTCTGTAATTAAAACTTCCGGCTTTTGATGGAGGAGGCTACTTTCAATCTTTTTAATTAAAGCTTCCAAAGGGTTAGATAGTAGTAGACCTAAAAAAGACATGATTACTAACCCTAAAAACATATTCATAATTGGATTAACCAACCAAGGCTGGTTAAAATTAGCTAAACGCCATGCCCAGGGAAAAAAGGAATAGCCTATCCCAATCCCTAAAATGGCAAAGACAATCTTGATTAATCTCTTGCGCATACTGTTAACAATTCCTTTCATTAAAAGTATCTTAGTCAAAGGCAATGTGGAGCGCTTCGTTTAAAGTCGTCACCCCTAAAACCTGGATGCCTTCCGGAAAGTCCCAGCCATCCAGGTTATTTTTAGGGACAATTACCCGCTTAAAGCCTAACTTAGCGGCTTCTGCCACCCGTTGTTCAATCCTAGTTACCGTCCGGACTTCGCCGGTTAAGCCTAACTCACCGATAAAGCAGTCGCTCGCCCGGGTTTCCTTATCCCGGTAAGAGGACACCAAACTAACTGCAATCGCTAAGTCAATCGCAGGTTCGTCTAGCTTAACGCCCCCCGCGGCCTTTAGGTAGGCATCCTGATTTTGTAATAACAAGCCGGCCCGCTTTTCTAAAACGGCCATAATCAACGAAACCCGGTTATGGTCAAGACCGGTCGTGGTCCGCTTAGCATTCCCAAAGGCGGTTGGGGTTACCAAGGCTTGGAGTTCAACCAAAATTGGGCGGGTTCCTTCAAGTGAAGCCACCACTGCCGACCCGGTTGCACCTTGCAGCCGTTCTTCCAAAAAGATTTCTGACGGGTTAGCGACCTCATAAAGTCCACCTTCCCGCATCTCAAAAATCCCAATTTCATTGGTGGAGCCAAAGCGGTTTTTGACGGCCCGCAAAATCCGAAAGGTCCTTTGCTTATCCCCTTCAAAATAAAGGACGGTATCAACCATGTGCTCTAAGATCTTGGGTCCGGCAATGGCGCCCCCCTTAGTTACGTGGCCAACAATGAAGATGGTAATGCCGTTGGTCTTGGCTAACTGCATCAAATCGGCGGTTACTTCCCTAATTTGGGCAACGCTGCCGACAGCCGAAGTCATTTCTGGTTCCTGCATGGTTTGAACCGAGTCAATAATGACATAATCTGGTTTCAAATCACTGATGCTTTGACGAACCGCCCCCATATCAGTTTCGGGGTAGAGGTAAAATTCGCTACCGCCAACCCCTAGCCGGTCCGCCCGCATCTTAATTTGACTGGCACTTTCTTCACCAGAAACGTATAAGACCCGGCTCTTTAAGTCAGCTAATTGACCCGAAACCTGCAATAATAGGGTGGATTTACCAATTCCCGGGTCCCCCCCAATCAAAACCAAGGAGCCAGGGACAATCCCCCCGCCTAACACCCGGTTTAGTTCTTTTAGGTTGGTTTTGATGCGGGGTGTTTTTTCAATGCTAACTTGCTCGATTAATTGCGGGCTAACCTTGGTGCCACTGATGGTCACCCGCGCATTCGCAGCTGCCTTGGGACTAGTCTTTTCTTCGATTTCTTCTACCAGGCTGTTCCAGGCTCCACAGTTAGGACAGCGGCCCAAATACCGTGGGGAGCTGTAACCACATTCCTGGCAGACATACTTTGTTTTGGTTTTCGCCACAAGTTCACCTTCTTTTAACGGCCGGAAGACCCAAAGCCCCCAGTCCGCTTTTGACTAGGACTTTGTTCCCCATCGGCTAGGAGGTAAGGCATAAAGATGCCCTGCCCGACCCGTTCACCTTTTTTGATCACTTGGTCTGTGAGGCCAAAATTTAATAACTGGAAGAAAATTTCCCCCTCGTTGGCTTCGTTATCATAATAATCCGCGTCAACAATGCCGACCCCGTTAGGTAAAATCAAACTCCGCTTTAGAGGACTGCTTGACCGGTTAGCTAGGAGTAAAAATTCGTCTACTTGCATGTAAGCCTTGATGCCAGTGGGAACTAGGTACGGCTTTAAAATCTTTTGGCCTAATAACAGCTCTTCGTCACTGACTTCTTTTTGTTTTCTTAAAGCATGTAACACTTTTAAAAAGCCCAGCTTCCAAATTGAAGGTAAGACAAAATCTTCCCGGGCATAAAAATCATAACCAGCGGCATTTTTAGTAGCCCGCGTTGGTAATTTAATCTCTTGCTCTTTGTACTTAGAAACTACTTTAAATCCTCTTTTCATGAACTAACCTCTCTCATCGATACTTATCTATTATGATACCATTCTTTTTAGCTGGCTTCACGTAAAAGGCAGGCTAATATGCTATAATTAACTTAAATTAAATATTTTTATTGGGGGTTAGATTTTATGTACACTTGGACAGATAATTCAATGGATTACGCCAACGAAGAAGGTCGCCACCTGGCTAATATCGGCTTTTCAATGATTGATGCCAACCAAACCTATGTGGTTGAACATACCTGGGTGTCAGAAGATGCCCGGGGCATGGGGTTAGCCGGCAAAATCACCGTTAACTTCTTAGAACACGCTAAGGCAGAGGGTAAAAAGGTCTTGCCACTGTGCCCATATACTAAAAAATTTTTTGAAAAACACCCTGAATACGCCGACTTGCTCAAGGCTTAATTTCACTAAAAAAGAGAGCGCTTCAACTAATTAAGAAAGTAGGGACTAAAAATGAATCAAACTGAACTAAAAAAACTAGTTGGCCAAAAATCCGTCGACTGGATTAAAGACGGCATGATTGTTGGCCTAGGTACCGGCTCAACCGTCAAATTCATGGTGGATGAACTAGGACGCAAGGTTAAAGAAGAAGGTTTAAACGTGGTGGGGGTTACGACCTCTAACGTAACCGCTAAGCAAGCAACCGAATTAGGGATTCCTTTAAAATCGGTTGATGAAGTTGACCACATTGACTTAACCATTGATGGGGCCGACGAAATTTCCGCCGACTTCCAAGGAATCAAAGGTGGTGGGGCCGCCCTCTTATTTGAAAAAATCGTGGCCACTAACTCTAAGAAAAACCTGTGGATTGTCGATGAAAGTAAAATGGTAGAAACCCTAGGTGCCTTTCCCCTTCCGGTTGAAGTCATCCCTTATGGGAGCCAGCGCATCTTTGACCGCTTTGAAGAAAAAGGTTTAAACCCTACCTTCCGCAAGAAAGCAGACGGTGGCCTACTCTTAACCGACTCCGATAACTACATTATTGACCTCCACCTCGGTAGAATCGAAGATCCCCATGCCCTAGCCGACTACCTCATTAAACAAGTTGGGGTAGTAGAACACGGACTCTTCTTAGACCGTGTAAACACCGTGATCGTCGGTAAGCAAACTGGTCCCGAGGTCTTAGAAGCTCGTTAAGACTTTACTTAGATTTCTAATCAGTTTACAATGAAATTAGTTGTTTCACTTAAGGAGGAATTTTTTGTGACAAAAGAAATCAGTCCAGAACAATTAGCCGACTTTCAAGCTAATTTAAATACCCAACCTGCCCACGCTGTAATCGAACGGGCTGTAACTAAAAACGGCATTTTAAAAACAGCTGCTGACTGGCAAGCAGAAGTTGACATGGCCCCTGTTTTTTCTATCGACCTTGATACTGGTAAGGTGGCCAACCAAAAACAATCCGGCCGTTGCTGGATGTTTGCTGCCTTAAACACCATGCGTCACGATATGAAAAATAAGCTCAAAATCGAAGGCGACTTCGAATTATCCCAAAGCTACACTTTCTTTTGGGATAAGTTAGAAAAGGCCAACTACTTCTACCAAAATGTCCTAGCCACCGCCCAATTACCAACTAGCGACCGAAAAGTAGCTTGGTTGATGACCACACCTCAACAAGACGGGGGCCAATGGGATATGTTCATGGCCATCATCGAAAAATATGGGGTCGTGCCTAAGTCAGTTATGCCTGAAAGCTTCAGCTCCAGCGCTTCCCGCGAATTTAACGCTACTTTGAATCTTAAGTTGCGTAAGGATGCCGTAGAACTTAGAAAGTTAGTCGCCGCTAACGCTTCAGAAGCAGAAATTGCTAAGCGCAAAGAAGAAATGCTAGCGGAAGTTTACCGCATGGCTAGCTACAGCTTCGGACAACCTCCAGTTAAGTTTGACTTCGAATACCGTGATAGCGACAAGAACTACCACATCGACCGCGACTTGACTCCTAAGGCCTTCTTTGCTAAATACATCGGTTGGAACCTTAGCGACTACGTTTCTATCATCAACGCCCCAACCGCTGACAAGCCTTACAACCATATGTACACCGTGGAAATGTTAGGTAACGTTGTGGGGGGCCGGCAAGTTCGGCACCTAAACGTGGACATGGCTACCTTCAAACAAGTTGCCATTGACCAATTAAAGGCAGGCGAAAGTGTTTGGTTCGGTTGTGACGTTGGCCAAGAATCAGATCGCCAAAAAGGTATCATGGATACTAACCTTTACCACAAGGATGAACTTTTCAACGTTGATATGCAGATGACTAAGGCAGACCGGCTCGATTACGGCGAAAGTCTAATGACTCACGCCATGGTCCTAACCGGGGTTGACCTAGTTGATGACAAACCAACTAAGTGGAAGGTTGAAAACTCTTGGGGTGAAAAAGTCGGGACGAAAGGTTTCTTCGTAATGAGCGACGCTTGGATGGACGAATACTGCTACCAAGTAGTTGTTAACAAGAAGTTCTTACCAGCAGAATTACAAGAAGTCCTAACTGAAGAACCAAAGGTCCTTGCTCCTTGGGACCCAATGGGTGCTTTAGCCTAAGAATTAAATCTAGTCAAAAAGAGGCCGGGAATTTTCCCGGCCTCTTTTTAGTAGTTAGTTCAAGTAAGTTGCCCTCTAAATCCGTAACAACAGCTTCATAATAACCATCGCCCGTAATTCGCGGACCACTAAGCAAATCACAGCCAGCCGCCCTTAGCTCCTTAACATTGGCGTCAACAGCTTCCTTAGACCCTAGACTAAAAGCCAGGTGGGCCAAGCCTAAGCGCTCAATCCTCATTTAATCACCTCATTAGTTATTAGGATTTGAATAATTTATACCAATAAATTACAATATAGAATGTAAGCAATTTCAAATAACGAGAGAGGACACTTTTTATGAAACAAAAACTTATTTTCCTAGATATTGATGGAACTATCCTAGGTTATGATGGTACCCTCCCTGCTAGCGCGGTTACGGCCATCAAGACCGCCCGCAAAAATGGTCACAGGGTTTATCTCAATTCAGGCCGCAGTAAGGCTGAGTTACCTAAGGAACTGTTAGCCATCGGCTTTGACGGGATTATCGGTGGCAATGGTAACTACGTTGAAAATGACGGCCAGGTCATCTTTCACCAGGCCTTACCACTTGAGACTGAACAAGCCATCGTTACCTGGCTAACTGAGCGTGACTTGCCCTTCTACCTTGAAACTAACGCCGGCCTATTTGGGAGTCCTGACTTTGAAATCAAAGCCAAGCCCGCCTTTCAAGCCTACATCCACGGTAAGAATCCCCAAGCAGACACCAGGAGCTTAAAAGTCGAAGACGAGCTCCACGGGCTAATTTTAGGGGCAGACCTTGACCGGACTGACGTCAACAAAATCAGCTTCGCCCTAAATTCCTACCAGGACTTCTTAGATGCTAAAGAAGCTTTTCCAGACCTCGAGGTAGGAACTTGGGGCGGCAAGGACGAGTTAGCCTTGTTTGGTGACCTCCGCCCTCAAAATATCACCAAGTCTAATGCCATTGATCACCTGCTTACCTTCCTAAATGCCACTAAGGAACAAACCGTAGCTTTTGGGGACGCCAAGATTGACATCCCGATGTTTACCTACTGCAACTTGGGGGTTGCCATGGGTAACGCCGGTCCCGAAACCAAGGCCGCAGCCGACTTAATTACCACTAATCTTATGGACGACGGACTCTTTAACGGCTTTAAAGAAATCGGGGTGCTTTTAAATGACTAAGAAATTATATTTAATGCGCCACGGGCAAACTCTCTTTAACCAAATGCACAAAATTCAAGGTTGGTGTGACTCACCGTTGACGGAAGCTGGTATTAAACAAGCACAGGCAGCCGGTCGCTATTTCAAGGAAGCCGGCATTCACTTTGACGCTGCCTTTTGTTCAACCGCTGAACGAACTAGTGATACCTTAGAAATTGCCACTAACAACTCCCTTCCTTACACCCGCTTAAAGGGCTTGCGTGAATGGGGCTTTGGCCGTTTTGAAGGTCAAGACGAAGCCTTAAATCCCCCTGCTCCTTACGGGGATTTCTTCAAGTACTACGGCGGTGAGGGCCAGAGTCAAGTTGAAGCGCGGCTGGTTAAAAACCTAACGGATATTATGAAACAAACCAGTGGCCAAAATATCCTCGCCGTCTCCCACGGTGGGGCTTTGATTAACTTCTACTGGGGAATTACCAACAAACGCAGCGAATTTTTGCCCATGACTAACTGCGCCATTTGCGTTTATGACTTCGCTGACGGTCACTTCACTTTTAAGGAACTAATCCAACCAACCTTGCTTTACCAGGAGGAAAAAATATCATGACAAAAACACTTTACTTAATGCGCCACGGGCAAACGCTCTTTAACCAAATGCATAAAATTCAAGGCGTTTGTGATTCCCCCCTAACAGACTTAGGAATTAACCAAGCCAAACTAGCTCGGGCCTACTTTAATGACAGGCAAATAAAGCTTACCGCTGCCTTTTGTTCTACTTCTGAGCGGGCTAGTGATACCTTAGAGATTGTTACTAATAATAGCTTACCTTACACCCGCCTTAAAGGACTAAAGGAGTGGAATTTTGGTCGCTTTGAAGGCCAAGATGAAGCCTTAAATCCACCTTTACCTTACAAAGATTTCTTTAAAACCTTTGGCGGTGAAGGTCAAACCGAAGTTGGAAGCAGAATGGAAGCAGCTATCTTAGCCCTCATGAAAACCGCCCCAGGTGAAAATATCTTGGTGGTCTCTCACGGAGCTGCCTGCGCTTGCTTCTACCGCCAAGTTACCGGTCAAAGTCACCTTCCCGTTAAGGGCATCAAAAATTGCTCTATTTTCAAATACGAATATAAAAACGGTAAACTGACTTACCAAGACTTATGGCAGCCGGATTTTAGCCAACTGAACCAGTAATTACAAAAGACCGCCCAAGTAGGAACGGTCTTTTTATTAATATTTAAGTAAGCCTTGCTCACTTAGGAATTTTTGGGCGACTTGACGGGGTGATTTTTTCAAGACATCCACTTGATAATTTAGCTCTTGCATCTGCTTGGTTGTAATTTTACCTGCTAACTGATTTAAAACTGGTTTTAAGGCCGGATATTTTTTCAAGGTCTCCGCTCTCATTAACGGAGCCCCTTGATAAGGTGGAAAGAGCTGGCGATTATCTTGCAAGACTTTAAGGTGATAGCGTCTGATTTCACTATCGGTCGAGTAAACGTCAATAATCTGAATATCCCCTCGCTCAAGCGCCTTATAGCGCAAGGCTGGCTCCATGGTTTTCACCTTTAAATTTAGCTGGTACTTACTTTGTAAGCCTTTGTTGCCGTCGGCCCTTTGACTAAACTCAAGGGTAAAACCAGCTATTGCAAAGGAACTAACCTTTTGTAAATCACTAATGGTCTGTAAATGGTATTTGGTAGCAAAATCTTGCTTAACCGCCAACGCATAAGTATTTTGATAGGCCATTGGTCTTAGGTAAACCAAGTCATCCTCTCGTTTAATTCCTAGCTTAGCCTGTTCATATACAAGCCGGGCGTTATTTGAAGATTTAGGAGGATTTTTTAACAAAGTTTTGATAATCGTCCCAGTAAATTCCGGATAAAGATCAATTGCCCCTGACTTTAGCGCCTGGTATAAAAAGGCCGTTTTCCCTAAATTTTCCTTTAGTTCAACTTTAATGTCGGTTTGATTTTCTATTAACAGTTTATACATTTGAATCAATATGTTAGGCTCGGTCCCAAGCTTACCGGCAATTATTAAGGGTTGATTAAAACTTTTGTTCTTAATCTGAGGCAAAAAAGAACCGGTAGTTAAAATAACTAAGATAGTAACTATCAAGCTAATCTGCTTTAACTTCAACTTTTTCAAGAGGTTAATAACTAAACTAAAGCCAATCGCTAAGCCTGCGGATAAAATTGCTCCGATTAAAATTAGCTTATTATCTTGGCGATCAATCCCTAAAAGAATATAAGTTCCTAATCCCCCCGCCCCGATTAAGGCGGCTAGAGTAGCGGTCCCGATAATCATAATACCACTTGTCCGGACCCCAGATAAGATCATAGGTAAAGCTAGCGGAAAGTCAACTTTCTTAAACTTTTGCCAGTTAGTTAGACCTAATGCAAGGGCTGCTTCCTCAAGGGTCGGGTCAATACTTCTGAGTCCGACCAAAGTATCTTGTAAAATCGGAAAGAGACCATATAAAACCAAGGCAACCAAGGCAGGGCCAAAGCCAATACCTAAAAAAGGAATTAATAGCCCCAAGATGGCTAGAGAAGGAATGGTTTGCAAAATACCTGTCAACTGTAATACAAACTCTGACAGCTTATTAAAAGGCCTAAGTACCACCGCTAATATAAGTGCTAACAAGCTTGCAAGCAAGAGGGCAGTTAATGATAATTGCATGTGCTCAAAAACTGCTTGGCCAATACTAGTCAATAGCTTTCCCCCCTTGCAAAAATTGGGTCACTAAGGAATTTTTAGGCTGCGCTAACAGTTCTGCCACTGGACCAAACTGTAATAATGTTCCCTCATAAATTAAGGCTAATCTATCCGCCAATAACTTTGCTTCAGCCATATCGTGGGTAACAAAAACAATCGTTAGCTGGTATTTCACCTGCAAACGTTTGATTAGTGCCTGTAACTGGCGACGATTTAGGGGATCAAGCGCACTAAAAGGTTCATCCATTAAAATCACTTTGGGTTTAGTAATCAAAGCTCGGACAATCCCCACTCGCTGCTGCTGACCTCCTGATAACTCGCTAGGATAACGCTCCAATAACTCAGGATTTAAATCAACTTTTAGTAGCCAGTCTTTAACTAAAGCTCGCCACTGACCTCTAGGAATCTTTTTTAACTCCAGCATTAACGCAATATTTTCAAAGACGGTCATATGCGGAAAAAGCGCAACCTCTTGTAAAACATAACCGGTGTTTAAGCGTAGTTGCTGTACAGATTGGTCTTCTAACGGACGATTATCCAATAAGATTTTACCTCTACTTGGCTCCACCAAGCGATTTAACATTTTTAGTAAAGTCGTCTTACCACTTCCACTAGGGCCAACTAAACAAATAAATTCACCTGTCTGAATCTTTAAGTTAATATCTTTTAAAACCACTTTATCTTGGTAACTTTTACCAATAGCTTGTAATTCAATCATCTACTTTATTTTCACCTACCTGCATCATTTTCCTCAACTTCTGGGTATAAAATTAATTAAGACTTTTGGTAACATAGGCTAAAAATACTCACGAATTTTGCTTATTAATATTTTTAGACGCACTCGGCATAGGGAAACATCAAAAGCTAGTACCATCTCTGCTGCTATTAGGAAAATCATCTTTCCCTCTTATAAGGTTAGGTAATCAGTTGCTAAACCTTGCAAAAAGTACTCATCATGTTCAACTAAAATCATGGTAGGTTTAACCTTGGCTAGCAAGGCTTCTAACTGCATCCGGGCATAAATATCAATATAATTTAAGGGCTCATCCCAAATGTAGAGATGTGCGGATTGGCACAGACTGGCCGCGATTAAGGCCTTCTTTTTTTGGCCCTCCGAAAAGTTAGCCATGTCTTGAGAAAACAGGTCTCGTTCAAAATCTAACTTCCGTAAGAGGGTAAAGAGTAAGGTCTCATCTATTCCTAGCTGCTCGGCGTAAGTCTTAATTGGGCCCTTCAAGAAACTAGCATCCTGGGGCAGGTAGGAAATTTTTAGTTGGGGCTTAACCGTTAAATTTCCCTGGTAAGGGATGGCTTGGCCTAAAAAGAGCTTCAACAAGCTACTCTTACCACTCCCGTTAGCCCCTGTTAAGGCTAAGCGTTGCCCTTGCTTTAACTCAAAGCTAACCGCCTTACTGGTCCAGCCAGTGGGATAAGTAATCTGTAAATTCTCTGCCCAGGCCAGGCGCTGTTCATAAAATGTTAGCGGGCTTAACTTTAGTTCTGAAATAGTCTCGAGATTATTCAACAAGCCTTCCTTAGCCGCTAATTCCTTGGCCTGCCGTTTTTGTAAGCTCTTAGATCGTTGCATCATCTTCGCAGACTTATGACCAACATAGCCCTTGTCTAGCTTGGAACCCGAATTGGTCGTCCCATTTTTAGACCGTTCCACTTTATCAGACCAACTAGCAGATTGACGGGCCGCTGTCTTTAAA
>SAMEA104315421__coassemble_1100_pt1 | contig 16734 bp, 17 predicted proteins | sample SAMEA104315421__metabat2_low_PE_055 | metagenome-assembled genome bin SAMEA104315421 (sample SAMEA104315421) | gut metagenome | biome: Monkey gut; feature: monkey-associated habitat; material: faeces | place: China | collected 2013
CAAGACGGTACAAAAATACCTCAACGTTCCCATCGACTACTACGCTACCATCAACATGGGCGGACTTGAGAACTTAATCAATGCAGTTGGTGGCTTAGATATTAAGCCTTTAATCACCTTTAGCTACGATAACCAAAGTTTTACCAAGGATCAGACTACCCACATGAACGGCAAGCGGGCCTTAGCCTACGTGCGGATGCGCGATGACGATCCCCTAGGCGATTATGGCCGCCAAGCACGACAACGGCAGGTCCTAACTAAGCTCGCCTTCAAGAGTAGCAAGTTAATCAACCTCCTAGATGACGGTTTCTTAAAGACAATTAAAAGTCAAATAAGCACTGACCTCACCTTTGATGACCTTATCTACTTAGGAACTGATTACAGAGTAGCTACCCACCACATGAAGTCCTACTCAATGCAAGGCTCGACTGAGGTCATTGACGGGCAGGATTTCGAGGTGGTTGATACTAAAAACAAACAAGCTATTACCGATATCCTTAGGGCGGCTCTTGACTTAGAACCCGCTACTACAGGTAGCACGCTCGCTAGTGACAATACGATTGATACTCAATAAAAAAGGCCTTGTAACTTTTACTAAATAAAGTTACAAGGTCTTTTCTTACGATTTCAGCCGATAATAAGCCTGTCCCAATAATTCGGCCAGAAAAAAGCCCATTGCGATTGCACCAGCAATCATCGCCACCTGAACAACATAGCGTAAGGCGACGGTATTATCGTTTAGGGCAAAATACCTAACCGCCTGGTAGGCCTGGCCTCCCGGCACCAAGGGAACTAGGCTGGGAATGTTAAATAAAATCGTGGGCATCTTTTGCCAGCGGGCCATAAAAATTGAACATAAACCAATCGCTAGCGCCGCCCCTAAGTTGGCGAGCATTGCCCCTGCTTCCAAATTCTTGATGACTAAGTAGGTCAACCAGCCTAACATTCCGATAAAGCCACAGGCATTCAAGGCCCGGCGGGGAACGTTGATAATCACGCCAAAGCCCAGCGAAGATAAATAACTAAAAGCAGCATGCATAATCCATTCCATTTCCAGGCCCCCTACATAAATTTCAAAATAAAGGCAATCCCTAATCCTAAGGCACAGGCAGTTAAGATTGCCTCCATAGCGCGAGCCATCCCACTTAAAATGTGCCCCGCCAAGAGGTCGCGGACTGCATTGGTTAACGGTACCCCAGGAACTAAGGGCATCAAAGCGCCAATGATAATTCGGTCAACGCTATATCCCAGGTTAAACCGAACCAACATTACCGCACTAAAGCCTATCAATAAGGCCGCCAAGAATTCACTAACAAACCTAATTTTATACCGACTGTTGATGAAGTAAAAACAAGTATAGCCTAAAGCCCCAACTAGAGCTGTCGGTAAAAAATCACGCCAGGAAGCTCCGTACATGATAACCAGGGTTGCACTGACCAAGGCAGCAGCCATTAGTTGCCAGTAAAAGGCAAAAAACGGGGCACTCACATCAATGGCGATCAGTTTGAGATAAAAATTTGGTAAGCTAAGTTGCTTATTTTGAAAGGCTCGCGAGGCATCATTTACCCGGGCAACTTTTTCTAAATCAATCGTCCGCTTGTTGATTGGTTCTACCTGGGCTTCATGCCGGTCAGGAATTGACATGGTAATACCTGTGGTTGTCTCAAAAATCTTAGGATCTTTAATCCCTGCATTTCTAGCGATTCTTTTTAAAGTATCGTCTACCCGGGCCATGTCAGCCCCACTTTCTATCATGATTCTGCCCGCCAACATGACCGTTTTGATAATTAACCCGTCAGTTTTTTGACTCATCTCAATCACCTATCTTCGCTTTTAGCCTGCGACAAAGAATTAGCCACCCTTCACTCATAAAGACCCCTAACGCCATTAACGTAAATAAAATTCCATATGAGTAATGTTCAATCACCACGCCACCAAATAAAGGCCCGATTGCATGCCCTAAAGAGGCCGCAATTCCGATTTGCCCTTGGTACTTACCTTTTTCACTAGCACTACTTAACTTATCCACAACCGTGGGAATCGCTGGAAATAAACACACTTCCCCAATTGTGACAATCACCATTGACATAATAAACATCCAGTAAGCATGAGCCACGATTAATGAACTGTATGCCACCACAAATAACCCGATTCCTAGGTAAACTTTCTTGAAAATATCCACATTATAGTGTTCATCTATCCAAGAAATGATTGGCTGTAGGCACACAATAATCACACCATTAATTGTCCACAGCAAGCTGTACTTGCTTAAAGATATCCCCAGTTTCTCCATGTACACCGATAAATTACTTTGCCACTGGGCATAACCTAGTTGGATGACGAAGTAAGCAATTAAGACCGCCGTAATAATATAGACCGCATAACGCCTAGTCTTCATTCCTGCTTGCTTAGCTTGCTTTAAGTGGTGCTTATCATTTTTAGGCACCTTGTAAAAGAGACTAGCAATTAAAAAGAAAACCGCAAACATGACAAAGTTAATTATAAAAATCAAGCGGACACTAATGTTAATCACAAGGCCTACACCTAGCGTTCCTAAGACCACCCCAACGTTTGCCATGAAGTACATCAAATTAAAGACATAACGTGAATCATAGCGCCTGATGGTGGTTGCTAACGAGTTGACAATTGTCCCCGAGACTCCAATCGCGAAGTTATTTAGGATAATCATCAGTGGATAGTACGGCCAACCACTTTCAAAAACTAAAAAGCCAGTCGCAAATAAACTCAGTGTTAGAGCAAGTAGTAAGTAGTGACGGGCATCCTTATGGTCATAGAGGTAGCCCCCAGTATAGTTACCAGCAATCATTGCCATTGAGCCAATAAATAAGACAACCCCCGCAACCGTCAAACTTTTACCTAGATAATCATGCATATAGATAGTCGTCAACGGCCAGATAAAACTCATCCCGGTCGATTCGACTAAGTTCCCAATTAATAACCAAATTAATGGTAACTCTTTGACTTGCTTTTCCATCGCCATCCCCCTTCTTTTTGCTTGCAATTATAACAAAAAGGCCGAGAAAGTAAAACTTTCTCAGCCTTGTTTTAATCTACTAAATTCAGCTTACGCTTTAACAACGTTAACTGCTTGTGGTCCACGTTGACCTTCTTCAACGTCGAAAGTAACACTTTGACCTTCGTCTAAAGTCTTGAAACCTTCACCTTGAATAGCTGAGAAGTGAACAAATACGTCACTACCATCTTGACGAGTGATAAAGCCAAAACCTTTATCTGCGTTAAACCACTTTACTGTTCCTTGTTCCATTAGAAAATCCTCCTATGCGCCAACCGGCACGTAATTATTTGTAGTTCTGAATTGGTGCAATGGAGAAAGTTAATTGAAACATCCTTACCATGTAACCTATGCAAAAGTACAATGCTCAGTATACCACGAAAGCGTTAAAAAAGATAGGTTATCAGCGAACAAAAATATAATGGGCCGCTTTGTAACCAATACTCATCTTTTCGCCAGAAGCCAACAATACCAGCTCGATTGGGCCTTCAAACGGCGTATGTTTTGTCACCTTAATCTTATCACCAATGTTTAGCTTAACATCAGCTAGGTATTCTAAAAGGTCGTGGTTATCAATAAAGCGGTCTACTACTGCTTCTTGACCATCTAAGACACTTGCTAAGACTTTATGGCTATCTTCTTCGTATTGGCCATCTTGACGTGGAATCACCCCACCATGAGGGCAACGCTTAGGGTTACCTAGGAATTCTTCCAAATGATTCATCAAGTTGTTACTAGTAATGTGTTCTAAGACCTCGGCGTCGGTGTGGACGTCTTGGAGCTTATAGTTTAACTTATTCACTAAAAAGGTTTCCCAAAGCCGGTGACGTCTTACTAGGTCTTCGGCTGCCTTAGCACCTTCCGTCGTAAGTGAAATGCCTGCATAAGGTTCATGTTCAACCAAATGACTAGCAACTAATTTCTTCACCATTTCCGTCACGGACCCAGCTGCCACGTTTAAACTCAAGGCGATTTGCTTATTAGTGATTTTCTTTTTCTTACCACCTAATTCAAAAATGATTTTGAGGTAGTCTTCTTTTTTCGGTGTCATTTCTTCACCCCATCTTTAGTCTACTTTCAGTTTAGCAAGCACTGACTTCATATCACTTGGAAGTGGTGCTTCAACTACTAAGCGCTTATTAGTAAAGGGATCATTAAAGGCTAAGTGGTAGGCATGAAGCGCCTGCCGCTCAATCCCCATATCTAAAGGCCCCCCATATAACTCGTCTCCCAAAAGTGGATGCCCCTTAGATTGGAAATGCACCCTAATTTGGTGGGTTCTTCCCGTATGGAGTTTTACTTCCACTAAGCTTCCACCAGCTAGGTTAGCTTTTAACCAGTACTCGGTTACAGCCTGCCTGCCGTCGGGACTAACGATTTGAAAATTCTCGCCCTCTTTCCGCTTTAGCGGCGCTTCAATCAAACCGTGTTGCTTGGTAATTTGCCCGGCTACTATCGCATAGTAACGTTTGTCAAATTCATGATTACTTACCTGCTTATCAATTAATCCCTGCGCAAAACTATGTTTAGCCAGCAAAACTACCCCACTCGTGTAGCGATCTAAGCGGGTAATAATATGGGGCACCACATTTTTGCGACCATTGCGTTCCAAATAATACTTAACTCGGTTCACCAATGTATCCTCCCGATTACTTGGGCCTGGAACACTGGTCAATCCAGCCGGTTTAGCCACTAGTAGCCAGTTAGCATCCTCATAGAGGACCTCAATTGGCTTGGGACTAGCTGCAATTTTGATGACTGGCTTTTCCTCAGGTAAAACCAGGGTCACTTGTTCGTTTTGGTGTAAAACCGTCCCAAAGGGGACCTTTTTGCCATCAACGAGCACGGCTCCCTTCTGCCGTCTAATCTTTCCCATCAAACGGTGACTGACACCTCTAGCAGCCAAAAACTTTTTTAAGGTTTGTTGCTTACCTTCGTTTTGCCATGTGAATTCCATAATGTCCTACTTTCTGCTGAAATCTCATCCCAATTATTCCTAAAATTAACAAACCTAACGCTACGATTACCCCGGCAAAGACAGTAGCTTGTAAGCTAGCAGTCACCGCCACCGCAATCTTTTCTAAAGGAATCGCTATTGTCCGCGCTGAATAAGGGATAAAACTTGAATAAATTTGATATTTAGCTAGTAGCCATAACAATAGGTAAAAAGGAACCGTCGCCCAACAACCTGCTAAACCTAGATAATAAGCCCAGTTAAACGGCCGCAACCCCTGTAAGAGCACTAATATTACTGCCAAAATGATACTAAGCGTTAAGCCCACCTTAAACAAAGTATCAACTATTTGCTTAGCTTTCATAAACTCGGTTTGAACATCATTAATATTAGCGTTTTGCCCTAGGTTCCAGGCTAACTTTTCCTGGATGCCAGTCGTCACCGTACTTTTAAGGGCTAGGTATCTTTCAGAATTTGCATTTAAACCTAGTCCTAACTCACCGGTCTGCAGGTAGTTATCCATGTTAGTCGCCACCTGCTCTGCAATTTTCTTAGTGTCTAAGATGGTTTTTTTGCCTGCATAAAAGTTCTCTACCGCCAAAATTATATCTTCATTTACCTGCTGTTTAGTCAATAATTTACCTGGCTCAATTCCAAGGTCGCTCCGATAACTATCCAGCGCTAACATTAAATCAGTAGCTAATTCCTTATTTAAGCCACTGGTTTGTACTTCTTGTTTAGCAAAGTTAACGTTAAAGGCTGTGGTCTTCAACCCCCACCCTAGAAAGGTTATTGCTAACGAAAAAACCATGATGAAGGTCACCCCCCAACTCAACATGGGCCACCTTTTTACCGTTTGCTTTGGTTTACTTCTTCTTGTTTCCATCTTGTTCCTTCTTATCAATCATGAACGCCAATATGACATCACAGCAACATCCAATAACATCACTGCTAGTAGTAACAGCCCCATTACTTGCATGTATAAACTTTCTGAAATACCTAAGGCTTGCTTAAGGTCGGCGGGACAAAGGCTGTATAAAATTGTCACTAACAAAATTATCAGCATCTCTGCATAGTTTCGCTTAGGTAGTAGTTGCATTCTTTACACCTCGCGTTATTCCAATCAAAAACTTAACAGATGTTAAGCATTTTCATATTCAATTATACCTTATTTTAGATTTACAACAAGCGATTTAATTCTTAAGGCTTATCTAAGTTTTCTTCGGAATAGCACTAACTTAAAGTAAATATGCTAAAATTTGAAGGATTGATTTATCAAAAAGGAGTTTTTTAATTGGCAAGCAAAAATAAAGCACACTTGTTAAAAGCTAGCTGTTTTTTAGCTAGCTTTTTAATCCTGGCTGTCTTAGTCCATACTAACAACGTGCTCGTCACTAATTTTGATACGGCCATTCAAACATTACTCAAACCACTGACCAATCCTACTAATACCAGGATTGTTGAGTTCATTACTAACCTGGGCGGGCCGGTAATGGCAACCATCTTTTCGTTACTGGTTATTATCTGCGTTTACCTTAAGTACTCTACCCGCGATACCATCTGGGCGCTAGTGACCCTGGCCAGTGGTAACTTACTAGTCTTTCTGGTTAAAAACCTAATGCAACGTCCCCGTCCCAGCGATAAACTGGTTGCAATCGGTGGCTTTAGTTTTCCAAGTGGACACACCTTTGGAACGACTATCTTCATCCTCTTTATCGTCTACCTATTGATAGTCCACTTCCAAAGCCGCAACGTCCGCTTAAGCCTAACTTGCCTGGCAGCTATTTGGGCTTTACTAATCGCTTTAAGCCGGATTTACCTACACGTCCACTATCCCAGCGACGTTTTGGCTAGTTTTCTTTTAGCCGGTTTTACCTGGCAGGTTGCAAGAATGTTTCAACCTAAATCATCTTGGCACACACAAAGCTAACTAGTAATCCTAGGCCAATAAGGGTCTAGGTTTTTTTGTAAGCAAAAAGGCCCTAAGCAACCCTTAGTGACCTTTAGCCAGCTTATTTTTCTTTTAACACTTCCACAACGGACTTGTGCTCCCTATCAGCCTTAATAATTAGGCGCTTCAGTTTAGTGGGACTAAGTTTTTTGGTATTTACCCCCGCACGAGCCAACTCCTTTTTAGCTTGGGCTAGGCGCTCAGGACTAATAGCCTTATCGTTTTTAGGGGCCACCTTAGTTTCTGCGCTATCATCGTCAACTTCGACGGTATAGCCGAGACTACGCAAGACATAGTTATTATAGCCTTGTAATTTCTTAGCCTTTTGGCGAATCGTGCGGTAGTAATCTTGGTCAATGCTACCATAACCCAAAATTACGGCTAACTTCGTGTTAGAAGCACTGTACTGGTACCTACTAGAAAGTTTGTAGGCTTTATCATAAGCGTTTTTAAAGATTTTTAGTTCCTTAATTACTTCCTTCAATTCGGTTTGAAGGTTGGCTGACCGTCTAACCAGCGTACTAGAACCACCATCCGTAGCGGCAACCATTTGAAAATTAAGTCTAGCCGCTTGATATTGCTTCTGCTTTAGCAACTTTAAGCCAGCTTGATAGGTAGCAATTTGCTTTAGGTAAATTTGAGCTGGCTTATCATTTTGCTTTTTCTTCAACGCATCTTGAAAATTAATCTTGGCCTGCTTATAGTCAGCGCGGTCAATATTAGCTTGGCCGCGTGCGACCAACTGTTCATAATCTTTTTGTGTCGCTACTTTTTTAGTGTAGCCAAAGCCGATAAAAATTACGGCCGTTATCACGGCCACTAACGACCACCAAACCCAACGCTTCACACTCTCTCCCCCTTATCACTTCTAATTGGACTGCCAGTTTTACTAAAAAAGGAACAAACTAAAAGCACAAATCACTTTTACTTCATTCCCCAAAAATTCTCTTAGACTGGAACTACCATCGCTAGTAAAGCAACTGCAATTAAACCAAAGACTACTGACAGCCCCATAGATCTAGTCTTATAAGCAATCGCCATTACAATAATGGCAGCTAAGATCTTAGCTACATTATCTAAACCTACAAAAGTGTAAGTTTTGGTATTAATAAAAATATCCTTTACCACCAAGGCAGTAAAAAGTGATACTGGTACATACTTCATCCACTCGTTGAACCAGTTAGGAATCTTTCTGGTTGCAAAAATGTGCAACGGCACTACCCGTGGAATAAAAGCTGCTATCATTGAAAAAACGACCAACAAGACGTGGTCAAGCGTTGAATATCCCATACTACTCTCCTTCTGAATCACTTTCAGGTACAGCTACCGGGCGTTTCTTGCGCCGCTTAATCTTACTTAACAAGTAACCCCGTTCACGCCCATGCTTAACAAGGTAATCTTCCATGGCAAAACCAATCAAAGATGCAGCTAAGGTAGCTACAATCAAGCCCATGGTACTCTTCAACAGGCACATAGCAATAATTGCAAAGCAAGCTGATACAAAGCTAATTAAAATCGTCAAGCGATTCTTAAGTTGCATCACAATCATGTACAAGAACATGGCCGTCAAAGCAAAATCAACGATTTCCAAGTTAATATGGATAAAGCCACCAATGATGCTACCAATTAGGTTGGCAACTGACCAAAACAGTAAGGTATAGTGCTCAACCATCAAGGCATCACCAGGACGCCACTCTTTATCTGTCGCAAACTTCAAATAATTGACAGCGTAATTTTCATCGTTCATGTGTAGGGCAAAGACATATAAAAAGCGCTTGCTAGTCCCACGTAAATACTGGGATAAACTAGAGCCAAGCAATGCATACCTTAATTCTAGGAAAAAGAGCATTAAAACAATCGTATGGATTGGCGCGTTAGTTACCAGCATTGATGCAATCAAAAATTGAGCTCCACCTGAAAAAACCATCAGTGAAACCAAAAGGGTCAAAATTGCATTAAAACCAGCTTTATTTAACAAAATCCCACAGGCCAACCCAATGGGAACATAACTAAGGCATAGAGGTAATGCCACGCGCAAAACCTCTAACCAGCGTGGTTCTTCTTTTTTCACAAAAAATAGCCTCCATCAATAAATAAAAAAGTCCCTTTGCTGTTAATTATAACATATTACTTGAGAAAAATAATTCTTTTCCAAGCCATAAGAAGAATTTCGCCTAGAAGAAATAAGCTTAGACTATTTAGCTGGGAGTAACTGCATCTTTGAATACGAAATCACGATTAACTGCTTCATATCCATGGCTGTCGTTGTCTTAGCAAACTCCTGGTCAAATTTAAGAATGGCCGAGTTGCGTAGTTGCTTTTCAACTACTCCCGAAAAATGATGCCGGTGAAAAGTAAAGCTGACGTGGCTCCCCTTAACAAATGGCTTACCTAAGCTACTAACTTCAATTTCTTTACCATCCGTCCGGTTCTTTTCACTCATGATTAAATCCCCCATTCAAATTTTGAAACTAATCTAATTATAGCTCAATTATCTTAAGTAAGTAAAAAATCTGCTTGTGATAAAAAAAGAGCACGGCCCATAAAAAGCCATGCTCTTTAAACTAACTATTAGTTTTGCTTAGTGTAGTTATTGATATCTACTTCTTCGACGTATTCAACGTTAGGACGAACCACAACCATTGCTACGTATAACAAGCCTAGTGAAATTACTAAGAAGAGTAATAAAACAGAGTAAGAAGTAATCATTTGACTAGCACCTAACCCTGATGTCAATGCTTGTCTGAACCCATAAATTGAGTAAGTCATTGGTAAGTATGGGTTAACAGCTTGGAAGAAGCCACCTAAGCCCTTGGTAATTTCAATTGGGAAGGAACCACCACTAGCCCCTAATTGGATAACCAATAAAATCATACATAAGAAACGACCAGGGTTTTGGAAGGCCACTGAGAAGAACATAATGAGGAACATCATTGCTAATGAGAAGAGGATTCCGTTAGCAAGCATTGCTCCCAAATGATCTGGATGTAAACCAGCAGCTATCATCAATAATGCTTCCACTAAGGCATTACCGATTGCCACAATCGAACCGATTGTTACCTTAGCCATGAACCATTCAAAGGCTGTTTCATCTTCTGATTCCAGGCGTCTGATTGGGTAAACTAAGTTAAAGACCATTGCCCCAACAAAGAGTGCCACTGACAACATGTATGGTGCCAAAGCATACCCGTAGTTAGGTACGTAACTGTAGTGTTTTTCCACCAAGTTAGATGGAGCAGCGAACATCTTCGCGTTATCCTTACCAGTCTTAACCTTCTTAATGGTGTTAGCCCCTTGCTTCATGCTCTTAGCTAACTTCTTGTTACCCTTGTATATCTTGTTAGAACCATCAGTTAAGGCAGAGCTATTAGCTGCTAACTGACCAGTCCCACTTGCTAATTGGTTAACCCCGTTAGTCATAGTTGGAATTTGCGCATTCAATGTGCCCAAACCACCAGCTAATTGACTTGCCCCAGAGTTAAGTTGACCATTATTAGCTACTAATTGACTAGTACCACTTGCTAACTGGCTAACCCCACTTGTAAGGGCTGGTACATTAGCATTTAACGTACCAAGTCCCCCGGCAAGTTGACTTGCACCGGAGTTTAACTCAGCGTTCTTAGAAGCTAATTGGTTGGTCCCGTTAGCTAACTTAGTTACCCCGTTAGTTAATGCTGGAATACTATCGTTTAACGTACCCAAACCAGTTGCGATTTGATTAGAACCAGCAAGAAGGGCCCCGTTATTAGCTGATAATTCCTTTGCGCCGCTACTTAACTCAGCTAAACCAGCCACTAAAGTTGTGAACTTCTCTGTTGAAGGTCCAGCTAACTTAGCAGTATTTTGGGCAACTAATGCAGTTGTAGCATCAGAACTTGCTTGAGCTGTTTGCATAAGTTTAGCTTGGTCACTACTACTCAAGCCTTGACCGTTAATACCACTATTAAGCTCTTGAGCAATACTACTTGCCTTAGCAGCTGCTGTTTGTAATTGTTGTAATTGACCTAAAGTAGTTTGTAATTTAGCTAACTTATCCTTATCTAAGGCACCTTGCATCTTTGTCAAAAGGGCAAGTTGTGATTGCAAACCTTTAACGTCTAAACTACTTGCTTGCTTTTGTAAGTCAGCCATTTGGGTCTTTAATTCACCTAAATTAGCCAGTGTTTTATCTAATGTACCTTTTAGCTGTGTAAGATTATTACCAACAACACCAACCTCGGTTAAACTATTAGTCGAATTAGTTCTAATAGTCGCAGTGTTCTTTATAGCATCTTGAAGTTTGGCTTTATCCGCTTCACTTAAGGTACTATTAGGACTAGCCAAAACGGCGTTAACATCACCGGTCACAGCGTCAGCAAGTTTTTGGTTAGTCCCATTGTAAGTGGCAATTTTACCTAGACTAGCTACTATCGCCTGTTGATTTTTGCTGATTGCTTGTTCCATAGCGGGTAGACCACTTTGCATTTGGTTTGCTGTCGTTTGCAAGCTTTCCATTTGGCCCATTAGGCTATTCATTACCGTTAGACTTGTAGCTAATTTCTGGGTGTCAACTTTATCGACACCTGTTAATAAATCATTCAAAGATTGTTGATCAATTTGCTTTAGGCCATTATCGATGCTAGCAGACATAATGTAGTTTAATTGGTACAAAGCAGCTGCGGCTGCTGGTAATTGTTTTAGCGAGGTCAAATCTTTAGCTGGAATTTGACTTAAACCAGCATTTAATTTATCAACCCCGTTAGTGTATTGTGCAAGCTTAGTGTTAAATTCTTTAGAACCAGCTGCTAACTTACCAACCCCGTTAGCTAAGGTTGGTGTCTTGGCTTGTAACTCGCCTACCCCGGCGTTAACTTGACTAACCCCAGCAGTATATTGGCCAATCCCATCCTTAAGGGTGTTTGAACCTGTTGCTAAGGCATTAACACCGGTTGCTAAAGTACCTGTGCTTGAATTTAAAGTTTGAACACCGTTATTGACTTGGCTAACCCCAGCCGTGTAGGTCTTAAGTCCGGTTGCTAAGGCCGTTGAGCCTGCAGTTAGTTTTTGGACCCCGTCACTTAGGGGTACAACGCCGGCTGCTAGTTGGATAACCCCGTTGTTAACTTGACCAACCCCAGCGGTGTAGGTATTTAGGCCATCATTTAAAACCTTGGAGCCATCGGCTAATTGCTTAGAACCGCTAGCTGCTTCGCTGAAGCCCTTGCCGACCTTTTTTACGACCTTGAACATTGTGTCGGCATAAGCAGTTGAGACGGATTCTCTGATTTCAGAGTTGACTTGCTTAACCCCGGTTTCGGAAATGACCTTCCCAATGTAGTTTAAAGAGTCGTTGGTCTTGTATGTCAAATTCATTTTGTGGGGATGGCGATTCAAAACGGTTGTTGCATTCTTAGAAAAGTTCTTAGGAATGGTAATAACCATATAGTACTTCTTATGGCTTAAACCGTCATTAGCTTCCTTTTCGGAAACGAAGTGCCATTCCAAATCATCATTATCTTTTAGTTTGGACACTAGGTCATGTCCAACTTGGAATTTCTTACCTTGATAGTAAGTAGCTTGGTCCTTATTAACCACGGCTACCGGTAAATAGCTCGTGCTTCCATAAGGGTCCCAAACAGACTTTAAGAAGAATAGTGAATATAAGAATGGTAAACTCATAATCCCTAAAATGGTTGCGATTAAGATCTTATGCCGTTTAAGGTTCTTAAATTCTTCAATAATCATTCTCAAAAGCTTTTCCCCCTTATTCATAATTTTTTCGTCAAAAATTCACTTTAACATAGAATAATATACTCTTTTACTTTCAAAAATACAAAGAACAAACTGCGACATGTGTTTTATTTTTCAGAAAACTTAGCGCCTTGATTGCTTTAAAATGAAATTAAAATGAAAATTTTCAGTTTTAAAAGAAAAACTGAGCCAGTTTCCACCTAACTTGAGTGGAGATTGACTCAGTCGTTAAAGAAAGCTGTTATTTAAATAAGCCGGTTAAAGCACGCCAACCAATCACAAAGATGTTAGCTTTATCAACTGCCACCTTAGTTTGGGCAGGAACCTTAAGCGCGTTAGAACCATCTAAGAAGTAGAGCTCTTGACCCTTAAGCTTCAAGTTGTAAGTTCCCACTGTTTGGCCCTTCTTAAGTGGAGCTTGCAAGCCCCCTTTTTCATAGAGGCTCTTCTTGCCGCTAACACTAGCAGTTACCTTAGCATCAGTGTCAGTATTCTTAACCCATAAATGAGTCTCCTTAGCAGTTACAACCTTAGTGGTTAAATCTTTTCCGTTGTGTACTGGTAAAGTTTGCTTGTAATCAGATTGGGCTTTGATGGTCTTGTAAGTAAAGCTATTGTAAACATATGACATTAACTTTTGCGTTTGTTCAAACCGTGATAAGTCGGTATCACTGGAATGAGGTGCCCCTAAGATAACGGTAATAATGCGGTGCCCATCCTTATGAACAGTTGCAACGAAGCAAGCTCCGGCTGTATCAGAGGTCCCGGTCTTCAAACCATCGACTGGTAAGGCTGTGTAAGCTTTAGCTAAGCCCTTTAACATCCAGTTCCAGTTTTCCATCATGGTCTTATCTGTACCGTTGTTAAATTCTTTTTTAGTGATTGAAGTTGTTTGTAAAACTTCTGGGTAGTCGGTCAAAATCTTTTGGGCAATGATGGCCATATCTTGGGCGGAGAACTTGTTTTCATCATCTTTAGTCGCACCTGGATATGCTGCTGAACCAACTTCACCGTTAGTTAAGCCGTTAGCAGTGTAAATGCTAGCATCGTTGATGCCGAATTCCTTAGCTTGCTTTCTCATCATGTTGATGAAGTTTTGATGGGAACCACCCACCTTGTAAGCCAAAGCCATTGTCGCCCCGTTAGCAGAATAGATTAACATTGCTTCATATAATGACTTAACAGTGTAGCTGTGGTCTGCTTTTAACGGTACGTTAGAAAGGGTCGTGTTTTGGCTAACCTTTTGTGAGGCTTCATCAGGGGTAATCTTGTCGTTCCAAGATAACTTTCCTGAATGAATGGCCTTTAAAACTAAGTAAGTTGTCAATAATTTTGACATTGAAGCAACTGGCAAGGCTTCTTGCGCATTCTTAGAATACATTACTTGCCCAGTAGTCGCATCGACTGCGATGGCAGCCTTAGCATCCAAATTTAGCGAACTGTCGCTATTAGCTGGTAGTGAAGCTGCAGAAACGGTAGTTAAGTTACCTAATCCTGCTGCGGTTGTTGCAAACAAGGTGACCCCTGCTAGCAAACCGACTAATGTTTTTTTCAAACTTTTGAAAAATTCCATGACTTTCGGTCCCTCTCAAATTAATAATTTCATGTATTAGCATAACTAAAAAAGCCTATTCATTCAAGCCCTAATTGCCGTATTAGACAATCTTAAGAACTTGTGAATAGACTTTACTGTGGTTACTTTTCTTCTTTTGGATGCTTGAGGGGTAGTCGCATTACAAACGAAGTCAATTTATCGTTAGAGGTAACGTTAATGCTACCATGATGTAAGTCGATAATTCCCTGGGCAATCGCTAAGCCCAACCCGGTCCCCCCGGTTTTGCGCGAGCGGGATTCTTCCACCCGGTAAAAGCGTTCAAACACCTGGCCTAAAGCCTCGGTTGGAATCTTAGCGCCGTCATTAGCAATGGTGATTTCAGCCTCTGTTTCAGAAATTTGGGTCAAGTTAATAAAAATATTTTTACCGTCACTACCGTACTTCAAGGCATTTGTGAGCAAGTTATTGAAAACCCTGGCTAGTAACTCTGGGTCAGCCTCAATCATCAACGGTTTTGTTGGTTCATCTAAGTGAATCACCATCCCCTTTTTCTGAGCTTCGAGCTCAAAGGAAGCCCCCAATTGTTCAAGCATTGCTCCCATATCAACACTTACAATGTTTAACGGTCGGTCGGTCTGTCTAACCTTAGTATATTCAAAGAGGTCGTCTACTAAGGCTTTCATTTGCACAGCCTTAATGTAGGCCGTGTGCGTATACTTCAGCATCTCTTCTTCATTATGGTACTGCCGACTTTCAATCAAACCTAGGTAGCCAATAATCGACGTTAATGGCGTCCTAATGTCGTGACTGACGTTAGTAATCAGCTCATCTTTAGAACGTTCAATCCGTCTTTCTTCTTCCATCGAATTAATGGTTGAATCAACCAAGGCGTTAACACTGGCAACGATTCGTTGGGTCTGCCCCTTAAGGGTAAAAGGAATCCGGTGATCAAAGTGGCCAGCCGCAATATAGTGTAGCTCCGCGATAATGTGGCGGACTTGCATTTGGCTGTACCTTCTCATCAAACGCCAGTAGACGATGAAGCAGTCAATAATTGCCATCAAGACTACAAACAGCCAACCCCAACTCCAAATTTGAAAGTCACTCGGTCCAAATTTCAAGGACATCTTAATTTGAAAAATCCCGTTTTTCAAACCCGGATTGGTCGCAATCAGTTGACTTAAAATCACATAAATCGACATATTAAGCAAAATTAACAGGATGATGGTTACAATTCCTTCACCAAAAAGTTCACTCTTCTCGCGGCCTGTTAGCTTAAACTTTGCTGATTTCACCATTTAACCTCTCTTCTTAACGGGCTTCAATCTTGTAACCAACACCCCAAACGGTTTGAATTACCTTTTCACCATCCGTTGCTTCTTCAATCTTATCGCGCAAGTGACTCACGTGCACCATCACGGTCTTGGCAGAAACAACCGATTCTTGTTGCCAAACCCTCTCAAAGATTTCATCCGCTGAAAAGACCCGGTTAGGGTGGCTAGCAAGTAAGTGCAAGATTCCAAACTCAAGGGCGGTTAGCTGGATTGAATTCCCGCTAACGGTCGTCACTTCGTGCGAGTCCTTCTTAATAATCAACGGCCCAATTTCAATTTGATCTGGCTCATCGTTTTTAACTTCGTGTTGGGAACGGCGTAATAAGGACCGGACTCGCGCCATCACTTCTAAGGGGTTAAATGGCTTAGTTACATAGTCATCTGCCCCTTGGATTAAACCTTGAATTTTGTCCAAATCATCCGTCTTGGCAGATAGCATCAAGACTGGAATTTGTGAATCCTTTCTAACTTCCCTAACAACTGACAAGCCATCCATTTGTGGCATCATTACGTCTAAAATCATGAGGGCAATGTCGGGATTAGTATTTAATTTAGTAATTGCCTCTTTACCATTGTAGGCTTTTTCAACTTCATAACCTTCATTTTTAATGTAAATAGATAATAATTCAACGATGTCTTTATCATCGTCAACAACTAAAATTTTCATATATCGATGTCTCCTTATCGGTCTCTTGCCTAGATTATAGCAAATCTCAATTCAATCGTACCTAAAGAAAGTTTTAAATTCAAGCATTTAGGTAACCCTTTCCAAAAATGTCTCTTTTTCTTCATAGAAAGGTTACACTTTCTTAGGCAAAACTTAAAAAAGTGTGTTCCTTGAAGAGATTTACTTCTTCAAAGAACACACTTAGTGCGTAGTTATTTTTGTTCGTAGGCAGCCGCTTTTTGCTTGTACATCTCAATTTCATCTTCAGCACAACGAACAAAGTGGTTCGGTGTGATTTCATGTAATTTACGTGGCCGGCCTTCCTTATCTTCTTCAATTGAAGGATCGTAATCAATTTGCTTCCGATTACGTTCAAATTCAGGATCTGGCACCGGCACAGCTGAGATTAGGCTGGCTGTGTAATCATGTAGGGGCTTGAAGTATACGTCGTCGGCTGGACCAACTTCAAGTAAGCGCCCATAGTGCATAACTCCGATTCTATCAGAGAT
>SAMEA104315421__coassemble_1102_pt1 | contig 16566 bp, 11 predicted proteins | sample SAMEA104315421__metabat2_low_PE_055 | metagenome-assembled genome bin SAMEA104315421 (sample SAMEA104315421) | gut metagenome | biome: Monkey gut; feature: monkey-associated habitat; material: faeces | place: China | collected 2013
ATTGATAGGCTGCCTGGAGCTTAGCCTCAGGAGCTAAGCCTAACAGCTCTTTTAGTCCTTCAGAAAGTTGTTGATAATCCACTAAAATTCTCCTTAATTAACATGACTTAACTGGTAGCCGGTTACTTATCAAATTCAACCCCTAAAGTCGTCTTATCGTTGGCCTTACTTAGCCAGCGCACCTTCCCCGGCTGCCAGAGGTGCTCGTTAAGTTGAATTAAAATATAACGCTTCTCTTCAACTTGAAGGTCCCCCCGCGCTTGTAGCTTACAGCCACTGTTAGAAATGTCTAGCAACTGGCCTCGTTCTGGGAGCTGGCTTAGCTTGAAGGTCACTGGCCGCATTTCTTCGAAACGCATATCCCGGCGGGAAATTTCTTGGTAGCGACTTGGCTTAACATTTTCGATTGGTTGAGCGTAGGTATTATCAATCAAATATGAATACTGGTCGCTGTCAATCTCGTCAAAGACAATCCCTAAAGCAGTAGGACTGGCCCAAATCACCTTGAAATTTAGCAGCTGGTTATCGACTACCAACTTGCCCGGCATGTCCCGCAAGATGTCGGCTGCGTTGTAAGTATCAGTTGCTAATAAATTGACCCTGGCCCCAATTTCGTTCCAATCGGCAATTTTAGCCGGCAAGCTATATTGCTGACAATAGACTTGGCAGGTCTTATCACTGATAAAACGTTCTGCCCGCCGGTAACGGGGCATTTCCGCATACAGAATTAAGGTTGCTAAGTTCATAAAGGCCGTGTAGAGTAACCAAGCTGCCAAAAAATACTCCCGGTAACCTTGAAAACCATCGCTAACAGCCTTGTAGCAAGTAACCAAGGTTAACAATAATTCCACTAAGAAAATCCAAGCGTACTTAAAGTTTAAGCGGAATTTCAAGTTACTATTGTTGTGGTAAGCTGGGTAATCACGGTTACCCTTATAGATAAAGCCAACTAAGCTATCCCATAAAATATAAGGGGTTAGCGCATTTTCATAGACTAACAAGCCTAGCGTATCACGTAGTGAGTAACCTTGGAGCTTCAAACTTAAGACAATTGCAAGCCCTCCTGGAACAAGGGCCGCTAAAAAGAGGTGGTGCATGTGCAAAAAGGCCTGCTTATTTAACCAAAAGTAGATAACCGGACAAGCCCACAACAAGGTTTTACGCCAACTAAAGATGACATAAGTAAACCATTCTAGGTGCAACAGTTGGCGCCAAAACCCTAGTCTTAAAGCAACCACCCTGCGGCCTAGTCGGTTTAAGCGCATATTGTAGCGGAAGCGCCGTAACAAGGCCGGCATATTTTCAGGGGCTAAGCCGTTAGCCAAACTTTCCTTCACATAGCGGATTAACCAACCTTGCCGTTGGAAGTAAGGAGCTAGTTCAATAATTTCTTGCACTGGCTTTTTTAGCTGCAAACTAGCCAAAGCCCGCCGCCTTAACATCGTACACTCACCGGTTGTTATTGCCGCCCCAAATTTGTCCCGCCGGCGTTGACTAGTGGCTGAATAGGCCGCAAACGGCTGATACTGGAGGACGTAATCGTTATAGTGGGTGAAAGCCACTTGCAAAGCCGCCACCTTAGGATTGTCGAAGTAACCTAAGGTCCGGTACAAAAAATTATTTTGGACTACCTTATCGGCTGCTAACAGTAAGAGGTACTCCCCCTTAAATTGCTGGTAATCAGCCAAGAAATCCTGACTTTTCTGACAGTAGGTCATTTCCATGTCGGCTGCCAAGTCCTTTAATTCCGCGCGTTCACTACTATCGACCAAATAGTAAGCTAGTTTGCTCTTGTCTTCATAATAGAGGTTTTTAACGGCAGCAGCAGCCCGCTCCACCACTTCGTAGTCTTCATCGTGGACTGATAAAATGATGGCAACCGGCGGCTCTGTTTGCCCATAAATCCCCTGGGGTTTTTGCATCCTATCTTTTTTGATCCCCGTCAAGAAGTAGACGATAATCATTAAGCCCGTCCACCACAAGGTAGCCAGCAGCAAGTCGGCTAGAATATTATGATAGTTTACAAATTGACTGGCAATCACTAAGCCTGCAAAAATCAGACCCACACTTAAAAGCGCCATTAACTTGCTGATAAACTTAAATTTTTTGCCCCCGTAGTAGCATAAAATTTCAATACATAAGATGGCCATTAGTAGCCAGCCTAATTTCGTCATTATCTCACCGCCTTACTATCCTAAAACCTCGTGGTAATAAGCCACGCTTGTCTGTTCCGCTGCTTGCTTTTGCAAGAAGACTTCCTTACTTACCTCTTCATCATGAGCCAATAGCTGATCTAACTTAGCAATTAAGTCTTGGTAAGCAGCTACCGGGAAGCGGTTCTCAGCGAGCCCGAACTTATTGGTGTGGCTCGTTTCACTAAAACCTAAAATTAACATTTGGTTCAAAAAGGCCTGCTTAGTTGCTCTTAAAATTTCATTTTGGTAGTTAATGTCTAAATAATAATCTGCCAACTGCCATAACTGACCGACTTGCTTGGGATTAACATTAGGGTAAAGCTTAACGTTATCGTAAGCAGCAAAGGCCATTAATTTAGGCGACATCTCAGTCAACGCCGCGATATGGAAGGTGAGGTTTGGCAATTGTTCCACTAATTCTTGCAGGTGGGCAATTTGGTCCGAATTAGTCATAATTAAGGCCTGCTTACGGGCTTGGTTTTCACGGCGGTAATTATATAGATACCCAATGTAGGCTAAACTGTCTTGATCTGCCGGACTAAAGAGGTCGGCAAAACCAGCGTAAGCTTCCTTATCGGTTACACAGATTTTAGTTGGGCGTTGGGGGTTAGAATGCAAGAGATAGTCCATGTTGCCTGGAACCTCATCCCGTTTTCCCTCTTGCCAAAATAAAATGTCTGCTCCCGTTACTCCTAGTCTAGTGGCAACAAACATTGGTGTTGACAGCGAATTATACCAGATCTGGTCTAACTTATAGCCGGCTTCCTTTAAGAAGAAGCTGGTAAAGTCAACCAGGTTCTTAAAGAAGTACTGCTGCTTGTGGTAGGTTAAGCTGATTGTCTGGGTTAGCTTATCCTCACTAATAACCTCAACTCCCTGGTCAGTCTGGTAGGTAGCCCGTAGCTCCCGACCGGTTTCATCATAGTAACTGTGTTTAAAACACCAGCCATACTGGTTATAGTAGTCAACTAGGCGCACCTTACCGTTGGCATCTTGCCAAGCTACCTTAGCCACCAGCCGTTCTTGGCCACGCGTTTGGTCATAGCTAATCGTTGCTACCCTTTGGTTATGGTTGGCCACTTCGGCTTGACTTAAACTCCCCTTAATCTCCCAATAAGCTGGTACTGGGACCTGGTTGAAAAAGAGTGGTTTACCAGCTAGTTTAGCGCCTGCTTGGGCTAAAAAGAAGGCATATGGTGAAGTTACCCCTTGAGGTAAATAACCAGTTTCCTCTAGAAAAACGGTTGGGTGGTCATAGCCTGCCTGCCTTAAAGAAGCCAATAATAGCCGACTATCCTCTGTATCACGTTCAAATAAATTAATCATTACCTGCACCTACCTCCGCTGAGACTAACTGTTCCCACTTGGTTTCAATTTCACTATCTAAGTAAGCAGCCGCCTTCTCATAAGAATGTTTAGAAAAGGCTGCTAAGTCGGCCTGAGTAAATAACTTGATAATTGCTTGACTCAAAGCTGCAACCACCGCTTTTTTATCCGTGTACGAAGCCAGGTTTAGTAGGTAACCATTTTGCCCATCGTCAATAAAGGTCTGGTTACCATAGCGGACATCCAGGCCGATTAAAGGTAAACCTGAACCTAAGGCTTCTAATAAGGTGAGACCAAACCCTTCGCTAGTCGAAGCGGAAATATAGGCCTCATACTTGGTATAAACGTGGCTTAAATCTTGGTGCCCCTTTAACCTAATATAGGCGTTGGCATCCGCCTGTTCAATTTCCTTAGCCAACTTGGCCCGATCATTACCTTCGCCATAAATATCTAAGCTTAAATCGGTCACGACTTGTTTAGCCTTGACCACAGCTTCGATTAACCAGTCAAGGTGCTTTTCATTCGCCAAACGTGAAGCAGTCACCAAGCTCCACATCCTACGCGGTTCACTTGCTTCCTTTAACTGGGCCAAACTCCCAACTGGGATCGTGTAAACCTTAGCGGCGTGGTGGTTATAGCGCCGTAATTGTTCAGTTAGGATTTCCTGCTGAACTGAAGTCGCCACCACAAAGAAATCAACCCACTTAGCATTGGTAAACTGGTAGTCATAGTAGTTATTCCATAAGATATAGTCAGCGTTGGTGCTACTTTCTGAAAAGTGTTCGGCGTGAACAACCACTCCTAGCTTGGCCGGCCGGACGTTTTCAAAGATAACCTGTCCAATACCGGTTTCCCGGTCGAGTATGACAATATCTTGCGCCGTTAGGCCTAATTTTTTCATGAAGGCGGCAATCAACTCTTCCTTCGAGTAAAAGACTTGGTCTGGGGTCCGGTACAAGCTAGCCTTGCCCGCAGTTAACATCTCGGTTAAAGCCACTGATCCGTCTTGATTGTAGAATTGTCGGTAGCTAACCTGCTTATCACCATAGACTTCTTCGTGGCTTAATTGGCTAGTGTAGTAGGCCTTTTTCTGTAACTTACCCGCAACCAGGTATTCCACCCAGCTAACACAGTGAGGAGCCAGCCTACTTAAGTGAAGCCGTAACTCTAAATTGTTGGCTAGTTGTAACACCACCTGCCTAGGTAAGATTTGTTCGTGTAAAATTTCTTGCCCTAATTGTTCCTTGAATTGGGCGACACTAATACTTGGTTGGCTCAAAGCTAAGTCACTAAAGGCCGTATATAACCACAGGACCTCTTCGTTTTTAAAGCCAATATTAGTCGTCAAATCAGCTAGATTTTCAGAGTTGAAATAATCCATAAAGATGAATTTTGCCTTGATACCTAATTTGCGTAATACTGACGCTCGGTAAGCTTGGGCATATTCGACTCCGCTACTTGCCCAGCCGATGCCTAAGTTAATATTGTAAACTGTCATTTTCCATCCCCGCTAACTTTACTTATAAAAGCTGTAACAACGAAATCACCAACCCAGATAGAACCAGAATAATGATTACAACGTTTAAATAATCGCGTACCCTGCTCTTTTTCTTCTTAGGTGGTTGATAGTCGTAACGAACTTTTGCTAGTCTTTGTTTGGCACTTTGCTTTAATAAATCATCTTCTCTTTTATTGGCCATCTCTCTCACCTTCTATTTTAAACAAAATAAATCACATTCCCTTTCTTGGTCTTAACCACCGAACTCAACAAGAGGTTCTTAACAATCTTTTGGTAAACATCGGCCTTCATCTTGCCGTAGCTGCGAAAGGCTTCTTTATGGTACTCATACATCGGTTGCCGTTGGGCCAGCGACCGGCTACTTACCACCGTCCGCAACTGCTGGAGGTTATCAACTTCTTCGATCCAGCAAGCATCGATTGCGCGCAAAATTGCGGTCCGATAGAAGTTAGCCACCTCAGCTTGATTAGCCAACTGGCCCTTCTTCAAGGCTAATTCCTCACGCGCAATCCCCAAAAGGTGCTCTTTAACTGCATTAGCGTTAGTTAAATCTACCTGCGTGATGTCACCTTGATAATGGTAGGTCAAGTTGGAAAAAATATAGTGACTAAGGGTAAAGGCATCTAGTTTAGGGTGCGTGCTTACAAACTGCTCAATTTGATCCGTAATGATTTTTTCAACGTCGTAACCGCCTTGGGCGTTAATCAGTTCGTTGCGTTGTTGATAGATAATCTCCCGTTGCATCCGTAAACTTTCATCGAATTCAAGCGACGTTTCCCGCCCCTTTTGCCCTTCATTATCACTGGCTTTTTGGGCATTCTCTAAGGCCCGCCGAAACTTACGCTTGGTTAATAAGCGCGGCTGGTCCCAGTCGAAGTCCTTATTTTTATCATAGTACTTATGCACCCAGGTTAAGCCGTGCTTGATAACCACCTCGTCTTCTAAGGAGGTGAAAAAGAGACTCATGCCAGGATCGCCTTGTCGGCCCGACCGGCCCCGTAACTGTAAGTCATCCCGCTTACTTGCAAGTTTTTCGGTTCCAATCACCGCTAAGCCGCCGAGTTCCTTCACCCCGGGACCAAGCTTAATATCGGTGCCCCGACCGGCCATCAAGGTGGCCACGGTCACAGCATCTTTTTGGCCGGCTTCCTTGATAATCTCGGCTTCCTTAGGCACGTTATTGGCATTTAAGACGTTGTGCGGAATTTTTTCCCGTAACAGTAACTCAGAGTAAATTTCAGAAATTTCTACGTTTGCAGTCGCAATCAATAAGGGCTGGCCAGTAGCATGGATTTTTTTCACCACTTCTAATGAGGCCAAGAGCTTTTCGGGCAAGGTAACGTAGATCCGGTCAGGTAAGTCAACGCGTTGCACCGGCCGGTTAGTTGGAATCTGAACTACCTTCATATAGTAGGTATTGATGAACTCCTCTTCGGCCACCTTACCGGTCCCAGTCATCCCGGCAATTTTAGGAAACATCCGGAAGAAGTTTTGGTAGGTAACTGAGGCCATCGCCCGCATTGCCGGGGTAATTTTGACTTCTTCCTTAGCTTCAATCGCCTGGTGCATCCCCGATTCCAGTTTGTTTCCTTCCATGACTCGGCCGTTATTCTTATCCAAAAGTTTAACCTCCCCGTCTTGAACAACGTAGTCATCCCCCCGCTTCAATAGGTAGTTCACACGTAAGGCCAAAACGATATGCTGGAGGAGTTCATGGTGCTCCTCGGTAAAAATATTTTCAATCCCATAATAGGCTTGGGCGCGTTTCACCCCGTCTTCGGTCAACCAAACGTTGGTCTCCTCTTCGTTAAATTCGTAGTCTTCATCCTTTTTCAAGGTTGTAACGAAGGTGTTGGCGGTCCCGTATTGGTTAGACTGCACCCGTGGCGCCCCCGCAATAATTAAGGGCATCTGGGCGGTATCTAGTAAGACTTGGTCGGCCTCATCAATAATCGCGTAGTTAAAGGGACGCATGTACTTGCTCTCCTTATCCTTTGCCAAGTTATCGATTAGGTAATCGAAGCCTAAAGCCGAGTTAGTCGTATAAACAATGTCATGGTCATAGATTCTCCGCTTAACTGCTGGCTTGAGGTTCTTTTCCTCAGGTGCACCGAAGCAACAACTTAAGCCCATAAATTGGTAGACTGGTTTTAATTCCTCGCAGTCACGCTCTGCCAGGTAGCCGTTGGTCGTGACTAAAAAGGTCCCCTTACCTGTTAGGGCGTTTAAATACAGTGGCAGCGTGGCGGTTAGTGTCTTACCTTCGCCGGTCTTCATTTCGGCAACGTTGCCTTGATGAAGGACGATTCCCCCCATCACTTGAACATCGAAGGGAAAGAGGCCTAAGACCCGTTTATCCGCCTCCCGCATCACGGCAAAGGCTTCGGGCAAAAGTTTGTCGAGGCTGACCCCCTCTTTAATCTTTTGCTTAAAATAAGGGGTCTTAGCTTGGAGTTCCTCGTCACTTAATTGGGCTACCGACTCCTTCAAGGCATTAACTTTCTTTAAAATCTTTTTAACCTTACGCAAGGCTAAGACATTCATTGATAACCCCATTTAAGCTTCCCCCTTTCTAAACATTGGGAAGGCTAACAGCTTGGTTTCTAAATTAAACAAGGGCTTGACGAGGTCTAAGTCCGTTCTAGCAGCCTTCTTGGGTAGTTTCTCTAGGCGAGCAACCAGTAGATCTGTATCCACGGCAAACATCTCGTGCAGATACTCCCGAAAAAGCTTCTGGTAACGTTTAAGGGAGTAAAAGTCATTTGTGCCGTAGACCGTCACCTTTTTGCCAAAGTAACGTCCGTAATACCAAGTCGTTAGGTTCGTAACCGGCCCGTAGCTTATTAAATTAACGTGCTGGTAGGTTTTAACCAGCTCTTGAAGTTTGGCTTTCACCTTGTCATCCAGGTAAAATTTAGCGTTAGACAGGGTGCTATTAATAACCAAACAGTTAGTCACCCGGTCTAATAAGCCCTCATAAGTCAGCTCGGCTTGCAAGCGCGCTAGTGGTTCCGTAAAAATTACGTTTAAGACGGCCGTTTGCTCGTTATTATTTATAACCCCGGAAAAAAGGTAGTCGTCGTCTCCGACCGTTAGGCCATATTCTTCAATTTCCAACCGTTTAAAATGCAACTTGTAACAGCCGGCCGCTAATAATTCAACTTGGTATTCGTGCGCGGTCTTAGGGTAGGTAAAGTTCCCGTCAAAGCCCCGAATTACCTGGCGTTTTAGCACGTGGCCGTTAATATCTTTAAAAATAATCCGCATATAGACGCTAGCTGCCGGCCAAGTTTGCGCAATTAAGTGTAGGCGGTAACTATGCCCGGGATAAAGTAATGGCAGCTGGGGTTCGTTTCTTTCAATTTGATAATTTGCCTGCATAACCCAGGTTGCTAGTACTTGCCCCGAGGTTAGTAAGTGGTTTTCAAAGAAGACACTTTCTTCACCTTGGACCTCGATTTGGGAGCCAAACGCATAGGTCCGCTTGAAATTATTCCAGTAAATAATATTTCTCACTGCTTAGCCCCCCTCGTAAAGTCTTCCGCCAAGATCCGTTTGTATTGAGACTTAAACCACTTGGTGTTTTCGACAAAATCGTCATTATGCCGGCCTAGAAAACCTTGACTGATTAGCTTAGCCTGGCTCTTGCGTGAAGCCAGTAGTTCCATAATTACATTAAAGGCAGTTAGGTCATAGTCATCGTTTTCCATGTAGGCAATCGCAAAAGTGGTCTTTTCAAAGTCCCCCTTTGAAAAAGCCGCCCAAATTCGTTGATCTAAGCTATCGGCCCCAGCCACATCATTTCTAGCAGTCATCTTCAACAACAAGTCTAATGCGGTCCCAAAAACGTAGGGCCTTGCGGTTTGAATCTTGGCCGCCATTTGGCCCAAATGGATTAAGGGCTTGTTGAGAATGATGGCATGCGGACTGAGTTGGGCTCCGTAATAAAGGGCCCCAAAGGTTCCCATCGACATCCCTGATAAAATCAACTGCTCGTTAGTAAAGTTTAACCGCTTCAAGGCCGCTTCAATCGCAGCCTTCACCTGTTGCTCATACTCCTTAGTGCCGATATAAAAGGCGCCCCCCTCTAATCTAGGGTCAGTTATCAGTAAAAAGGGGTGCTTGAGACTGCGCATCATGAAGTAGCCTTCAAACCCTTCCAAAGGACGATAACCTGAGAAGTAGACACAAAGCGGTGGTTTTAAATTACCGGGACTAAAGAAGGAGTAGACCTCTTCGCGCTTAGGATCGACGGTCCGTTTACCGCCCAAGAAGTAATTGCCAAATGGCCCCCGCGACCAACGTGAATGAAGAGTTCCTATCGTAATTTTTCCTTTGCCCTTAGCATACAAAGTTATCATTAAACTAGATTGATATTTATGCCCACGTATAAGACTTGGCCACTTTAGTTCACTTCCTGTAACAACATAGCGATTTTTGCCACTATAATGGGGGATGCTACCTACTTCTTCAAAAATTAATTGTAAATCACAACCGTCATCCTTTTGAAATTCCAACCAAAACTCTAGGTCCTTTAAAGAGTCCATATGAAACCCGCTTCCCCAGGAAAGCAAGGGCTGGTAGGTGTTTCCATAGTCTATCTCCAAGTCTAATTGACTACTTCCGCGGTAATTAACTGGCCCAAAATAATTGGGGCTAATGTTAATTTGCAACGGTGTCGTCCTAACCCCCGATTGCCCTGGAAAGAAGTAGTAAGTAATCTGCCGAATTAGCTCAGCCGGCTTAGTCACATCTAATTTCCAAGCACACTTATAACCTAAAAAAGTTTGTAGCTCAGGCGACAGCTCTAAAGTTCGGTCATAAATAACCCGGTAGGGATCAATTATTTGGGATAGCTTATCTAAAGCAAACAGGCTAAAGTTAGCATCAGTAAGCAATAGGCAGTCGTAGGTTTCCAAGCGGCCTTTTTCCTTAATCGTTTCGGCAATATAAGCCGTAACCGTTGCCACTACCTGGTTGGCGCTACAATAATCCCACTCAACGCTCTCATCTATTTCATACTGTTCAGCCCAATTATGCTTTCCAATTTGTAAAACTTTCATCCTAATCACCTAACAATTCTTTCCACTTAGCTACCAACTTCCCACTGGTATAATCCATAATCTTGTTGACAGCGTACATCATCGCCCGATTCCAATTCTTTAACCCGTCGAAGTAATAAGTTACTGCTTGTGTTAGCCCAGCTATATTGGCTACCACCAAACCGTTTTTCCCAGCTTCAATATAGGTTGAAGGCACCTTGTTAATTTGAGGAATCCCGGCACTAATCCCCGCAATCTGCAAGAACAAATCGGGTTCACTTCCTAAATCAACGATTAGGCGGGTAAATTCCAACTCACTAACTAAATCGCGTTCGCTTTTAACTTCCAAGAAGTCGATGACCTTAACTTCCTTTTGCTCCAGCTCTAAGTTATCAATGTCGGTTGGGTCAAATTTTGGTTCCCTAAAACAAAATTCTTCTTGCAAGTCGTTTTCTGCAAGGTAGTCCTCCACCAACTTTTTAACCCGCTCTTCTTCTGAGCGATAACTGGCAAATTTCAAGGCCAACTTAGGGAACTTAGTCGCCAAGGCCACCAAGGCAGCTAAGGCTTCAACTATTTCCTCATCCGTTTGATCTCCTAGCCAATACAAAAGCTTCAAATACTCGGTCTGTTGGCTTTTCCCTATCTCTAAGCGGGTATCAAAAGGGGTAACCTCTACCACTTGTGTTGTCGGCGCCAACCGTTTCAGCTGAGCTGCTTCCTTGGTAGACGCAGCTACCGCTAAATCTACTTGGTCAAGCAACTTAGTTAGCTGGTCTTCATCAGTTAAGTTGTACCGATTGTTAAAGAAGGACAAGGCCAGCTTAGCGGGAACTTGCCCCACAAAGAGGTCATTGTGGCGCTTATTAGCAGTAACCACCACCGTGTCTTTTGGACTTAGATGTCGCTGGCTAAAAACTTGGATGCGTTCTGCCAAGACTTCGTCCATATCCTGGTAGTGTTGCTTAGCAAAATCACAGTTAGCCCCTGGGAAAATATCAACTCCCTGGCCGTTAAAGTACTGTCTGAATTGTTTTTGCCCGGCCAAATCAAAGTAATCTTGGTACCACTCGTTACCGTCAGCGGTATAGTAGCGAATACTTGATAAGAAGCCCCGGTCATCAAAAATATACGTATGGTCGGTCCGGCCATTAAGTTGCCAATCGATTATGTTTAAATTTCCCTCATCGGTAAACTCAATGTAGGCTAGGACCTCTTCATCCTTAGAGGCCCATACATTGAAGGGAGTATAACGAAAGTCAGTCCCCTGGGGCCAGTTTAAGTCCCGAAAGCTAATCTTACGTATTAGGTTACTGTCAATACCTTGCAACTCATCAAAAAAATTATGGTAAGGCACCGCGTAGATTCCTTGCCTGTGCATGAAATTGCGTAATTGGGGGTAGTAGTTAAGGACTAGTAATTCACAGTGGTTATTAGTCAAGGTGAACATCTTCACCTGGTTTACGGAATCATCAAATTCCATTTTTCTTTGTTCATAGTACCAATATTTATTGGGGCTAGCCCAGTTTCCTTGGTCACCATACCATGACGTCACAAAGTAATACATTCCTTTTCCCCCTAATCCAAGATTTTAGTATACCGGGTTGCCAAGCGTAGCGTCCTTATCTGATCAATAATCACCAAGAAAAAGGTCGTATTTAACATTAAGTTTCCTGGTAACAGAACCATTCGTTGTAACTCAGGATAATAGAGGCCTAAAATTAAAGGACACCCGGCTATAACCGCCATATATAAGCCACCTAAAATCCCCATGTGCCACATGTAGTGAGCAATATACTTCTTGGTCTCATCACCATAGGCAATACCGGTAATATAGTCGCCTGACTTTTGCAATCCTTCCGCTGTATCCTCCGGGTTAATGTTTACGTAAGCGAAGGCTAGCGAAAGAGCCAGTAAGGAGATAATATAGGCAACCGTCCCGAGCGCACTGTTAATGACTAAGTTAGTAGTTAACCAGTTCAAAATTTTACTATCCGGCCAAATTACCAACAATAGCTGGCAGAAATACTGGGGTAAGGTCACTAACGCCATCCCAAACATAACCGGCATCGCTCCAGCAGGGGCGGTCTTAATGGGGAGATAAATATCGTTACCGTACTCATTAGTCACCATTACCCGTTTTAGGGGCATCCGGTACTCCGAACGGTCAAAAATAACTGCCACCATTATAATGAGGACCATTATAAGCGTGCCCCCAATCAGGGCTGGCCATAGTAGCTGCCGGTGCTTTAACACGTAGCTAATCCCAGGACCAAGCATCTTACCATTCGCCATCACAATGTTACTCATGAAGATGGCCCCGGCACCCCCGACACCGAACTGGGTGTTCATGCTAGCTAGCCAAACAACAAAAAAGCTTCCGCCTAGTAGGACTACTAAGGCTGCTAGCTTAGGTCCTAGACCCGGCACCTCAAAATCTGTTTCCATAATTTTAACCAAGCCTTGCAACACCCCTAGGACTAAGGCCAATAACATCTGCCACATACTCTGCTCTTTTTGCGATTTCTTTGCAAAAGTCGAATCTTGTCTCATGGTAAATAAGCTCATGATAATTACCGCCGTCATCCACGGAGTTAAGCCGAGACTGAAGACAGAATTGCTAGCCATATCACCACCGGTTGTGATACTAGCTAGTTGTAGCATTTCATCTAAACCTTTATTAGTTATCACTACGTGGGGTAAAGCAACATTCCTACCAAAAAGATAAACCACCATAATCAAGATAGTTACAATTCCCTTTCTTAGTAGCAATGATTTTCTAAATTTCATTTTAAGACCCGTAATCATTTTCTCCCCCCGCTAATTAATTATTTATATATAAAAATTATACCACGTTCCTTAATTTTATAGGCCATTTCAGCCGGAGCAAAAGTAAAAAAGCTTCGCAAAAATCGAAGCCCTTTTACTAGATTTCACTTAATTTTTCTTCCTAGCCCGTGCCAGCAATAATGCACTCAAAGCCGCGCTTGCTAAGCCAATTCCCAGGTAACTTTCCTGTCCTTGACCCGTTTGTGGCAAGCTTTGCTTAGTTACAGGCGGCGTCTGTTTCTGCAATTTCGCTAAATCTTCGCTTTGAACCAAACTTTCTGAAGCCATCATCGCAAGGCTTTACGACATACTCTCAGATTGCTCTACCAGCAAGGTTTCGCTAGTAAACAAGGAAGCACTCTCGGAGGCCTGGATGCTTTCTTCTAGAGAATATTCTTTAGACTGACTAGCCTCATATTCTGACTGACTTTCCTTAGCTGCCAAAACAGAAAGGCTTAACGATTCTCTTTGACTCTCAGAAAGGCTCACCGATTCCCTCGAGATACTATCAGCTACCGAATCACTCAACGATTCAGAATCACTTACTGAACCGGTCTCACTCACACTTTCGGAACTGGACTTGCTGGCCGTTGCTGACTCTGTTTCACTTGTGCTCCTACTGTCACTTGGTGTTGCACTTTGACTACCTGAACCACTTACACTCTCGGAGTTAGACTCACTGGCTGTTGTTGACTCTGTCTCACTCGTAGTCTCGCTATCACTTAGTATTGTACTTTGACTGCCCGAATCACTCACACTCTCAGAACTAGATTCACTGGCACTTTCTGACTCTGTTTCACTTGTGGTCTCGCTGTCACTTGGTCTTGTGCTTTGAGTATCTGAACCACTCACACTTTCTAAATCACTCGTCGATACTGATTCACTTATAGCCTTACTTGCGCTCTCTGAGTTACTCTTTGAGATACTTTCACTCAAACTTTACGAAGCCGACTCGATTGCTGCAGTTGAAGCACTTTGACTTGTACTAATTGAAATAGAACCTGATGTAGAAACGTTACAAAAAAATACCCTAGACTAAGCGTCTAAGGTACTCAACCATTCTTTAATTGTTCTTAGCTTGTTTGAGCCGGGCAGCACCAACTGCAGCTGTCATCACTGCACCCGTTACCCCGACACTAGCGTAGCTTAGGTGCTCCTTAGCTTGGCTAGCTGAATCTTTTTCGGAGACCTGACTAGTAGCTGGAGCTGGTTTAGCTTGACTCGCACTTGGAGTAGCGGCTGCCGTTGCAGTTTCTCCTTGAGGTGTGTTGATAAATTCAGCCATCGTTTGACTGACGGCCGTCAAGTTACCACTTGCTTTAGCTTCCGTTACCAACTTGCCAAAGTCAGACTGAAGAGGGGCAGTTTCTTTGTGATTAGCTGCTAACACAGCCGTTGCTTGGGCTGGGCTAGCGGCTGTAGTTGAAGCTTGCGAACTAGTTTCTGCTTCAGAAGCAACAGTAGCACTGGCCTCACTAGTTGTAGCTTGGCTGGTAGTAGCCTCACTGGCTGGCGCTTCTTCTTCACTTGCGGTATGTGAGTAGAACAAGTGATTTGGATGTTCTACTTGGTTAATTACCCGTTGGAAGTTATCCAAAGCGCTAGTGTAATCGGCTTGGTCTGTTGCTAACTGAGCCTTAGCTTGGCTCAAAGCCGTTTGGTAGAGGCTTTGATCTGCTGGCGTTGCATTTTGGTAAGCAGGGCTAGCCATGAAACTATCTGCTTGGTTTACCAACGTTTGTAACTCTGCCTTACCAGCTTGCACTTGTTGCGTGGTGGTAGTAGCGTTAGTATTTTCTTCTTCACTCGCAACGTGTGAGAAGCGAATTTGGCTCGGCCGTTCTACTTGGTTGATTACTCGTTGGAAAGTATCTGCCACATTATTGTAGTAGTCCGCATTAAAACTGCCACTAGCTAAATCGACCTTGGCCTGTGCAACCGTATTTTGATATAAAGCTTGGTCAGATGGGGTCGCATTTTGATAGGCTGAACTAGCCATGAACCCATTAGCCTGGTCGATAAATGCTTGCACCCGGGCCTTGCTTGCGGCTAAAGCAGTGTCTGCAGTCACATTTTGACTGCTACCTTGAGTAGTATCCGCATGAGCTACCTGAGCTGTCATCACCGCTTCACCTAAGGCTACCCCAGCTGCCAAAGATTGCTTTAATTTTTTCTTGGTGTTGGTGCTAATTTGTGCATTTTCGGCCGCAATCCGTTGGTCTTCAATTTGCGCCATAGTCTTGGCCTTGTCACTAACCGCCTCACTAGCAGAATGAACCAAGCCCACCTTAGCTAGTAGCTCTTGACCCTTCTTACCTAAGCGGAAGTTTTTAGGCTCGTGTTTCGTTTCTTTATCTTTATACAATTTATTATGCTTATTAACTTGCATAGACATCATCCCCCATAAACTCTATCTAACCCTTACCTGACGACAAACAATGATTCTTCAGCTTCATTATAAGTTAAATTTTGCTCAAGGTAAACCAAAAAATCTTTCTATCTAACGAAGCTAAAAAAATAGGCTGGGTAATCTACACCAGCCTATTTATCTTATTCAAAGCGAACCTTAAAGCGTTCTTCATCAGCAATAAAATCTTTGCTGCTAGCGGGCGCTTCAATTGAACCAAATGGCATTTGCGCCCTAAGCTTCCAGTTGCTTGGCAAGTCAAATTCGCTTGCAATCAGTTCTTGAACTACCTACGATTAAAATCGTAGGAAGCGCGTCACGCGATTACATTACGTGTACATTAAAAAGCCATACACGCTCCGAACCTAGTTATAATGACTGGAAATACCGCCATTATGCTAAATATATAATATTCACTAATTATCGCACCCGTTTTGACTCGCTCAGGGTGATACGCATAATTTTGTGCTATTAGTTCGGTAGGATTTGTTCCGTTTCCTAAAAAACTCGTTTTTTAAATTATTTCCACCAAGTTACTTGCGTTTAATTTAGGATAATCTCTTAATTTTACATGTTTTTCTGGGTGTAAGCCCCACTCTTTAATGTTTAAGGCTGCGTTATAATCTCTATCTACTTCTTTACCAGTATATGCTGAAACATATATACGTTTACCATCTTTATTGGTCTCTCTTAACTCGTGCTTTTCTTCATATTCAGTCCCATATTCTACTTGACTAGTTTTGTATGGATCCACTTTAATAAGGGTCTTATTTTGTTTATTTACCAATGATTCAACAATCTTCGATAATTCATAAGGTTTGATTAAAGCTAAGCGCTTATTCTTACCTGTATTTTGCGCTTTATTCAGTGACCAACTACGTTTTCTCATCTCAAAAGCATCTATTTTTTCGATGATAACAGTATCGAACTCGTCTACTAATTCGTGAACTAATTTTCTGTATGTTTCAGTTAAAAGATTAGCTCTTTTGGCACTTAATTTTGCTTGTTTACGTTGATATCTTTGCCATAAAGCAGTTTTACCACGCTTGTTGTATTCCCTATCTCTTAAAGATTTAAATTTATCTTTTGCTGCTGCTAATTCATTAGCTTTTTTCACAATCTCCTTAGGTATTGCGATGGTTTTATTTTCAGAAGTTCTAAATACTTCATTGTTAAACATGTTCCAATCTGCGCCAACAATTTTATTTTGAGAAATACGTTTCTTTTCACGAGTAAAGGTTATCTGTA
>SAMEA104315421__coassemble_1105_pt1 | contig 16517 bp, 15 predicted proteins | sample SAMEA104315421__metabat2_low_PE_055 | metagenome-assembled genome bin SAMEA104315421 (sample SAMEA104315421) | gut metagenome | biome: Monkey gut; feature: monkey-associated habitat; material: faeces | place: China | collected 2013
TATACTTAACCATTGATAAGTCGTGAGCAACAAAGAGGTAGGTTAAGCCCCGTTCCTTTTGTAAATCTTTGAGTAAGTTAACTACTTGGGCTTGAATAGAAACATCCAAAGCTGAAATAGGTTCATCGGCAATGATGAACTTAGGTTCAACCGCTAAGGCCCGGGCAATCCCAATTCTTTGGCGCTGACCACCCGAGAATTCGTGTGGATAACGACTAGCATGGTCCTTATTAAGCCCAACCGTTTCTAGTAGTTCTTCAACCCGGGCCCGCCGTTCTTCCTTATTCTTAACCAAATGGTGGATATCTAACCCTTCGGCAATAATATCTTCAATGGTCATCCGGGGATTTAAAGAAGCATATGGATCTTGGAAAATCATCTGCATTTCCCGAGCAAAGGCTAGCTTATCAGCCTTAGTATGCAACTTGCTTACATCCTTACCCTCAAAAATAATTTGACCGTCAGTTGGGTCGTAAAGGTGAATAATCGAGCGCCCTGTAGTCGTCTTACCTGACCCTGATTCACCTACGAGCCCAAAGGTTTCGCCTTCATAGATATCAAAGGTTACGTCATCGACAGCCTTGACCATATCAGGCTTGCCCACGCCGAAGTATTGTTTTAAGTGCTTTACTTCGAGAATTTTTTTAGCTTTTTCTGGCATGTGGTTTCCGTCCTTCCTTGGTCTAATCTACCTTTTTGGCTTGCATCTCTGCAAAAATCTTCCGCCGTCTTACAATTTCATCCGGAGGAGTAATCTTTGGTGCATCTGGGTGTAATAACCAGGTAGCAGCATAATGCGTCTCAGAAACTTTGAAGAATGGTGGTTGTTTTTCCGCATCAATCTTCATAGCATAAGGATTTCTAGCCGCAAAGGCATCACCCTTTGGTGGATCCAATAGATCTGGTGGGGTCCCTGGAATTGCTTCTAGCTTGGTAGAATCTAGAGTTGGCATCGAGTTTAGTAACCCCCAAGTATATGGGTGTTGTGGATTATAGAAAATTTCGTCCACGGTCCCGTACTCGATAATCTGACCAGCATACATAACCGCTACCCGGTCCGCCATCCCTGCAACAACCCCCAAATCGTGGGTAATGAAAATGATTGAAGTTTCAATCTTAGCCTGCAATTCCTTCATCAAATCCAAGATTTGTGCTTGGATTGTTACGTCCAAGGCAGTCGTTGGTTCATCGGCAATCAATATCTCTGGGTAGCAAACCAAAGCAATCGCAATCACAATTCTTTGCCGTTGTCCACCAGAAAATTGGTGAGGATAGTCGTTGATTCGCTTTTCGGCATCCTTAATCCCGACTAACTTAAGGATTTCTAAGGCTTGTGCCAACGCCTTCTTCTTTTCCACGTGCTTATGCTTGATTAATGGTTCAGCAATTTGCATCCCAATTTTCATGGTTGGATCTAAAGAAGTCATCGGATCTTGGAAAATCATGGCAATATCCTTGCCCCGGACGCTTTGCATCTCTTTTTCTGTCTTCTTTAATAAATCAGTTCCGTGAAAGAGGATTTCTCCTCCCTTAACCCGGGCATTGTTAGCCAATAAGCCCATTAAACTCTTAGTGGTAACTGACTTACCTGACCCAGATTCCCCCACAATTGCTAGTGTTTCACCTTTATCAAGGTGGAAGCTGACATTACGAATCGCCTTAACCTCACCAGCATATGTGTGGAAGTCAATTTCTAAATTTTTAACATCTAAAATTCTTTCACCCATAATTCAGCCTACTTTCTTGTCTTTGGATCAAATGCATCACGAAGACCATCACCTAAGAGGTTAAAACTAATCATCAAGACACATAATACAATAGCAGGATACCACATTTGGTATGGTAAGAACTGGAAGTTCTTTTGCCCATCGTTAAGCAATACCCCTAATGAAGTTTCCGGTGCAGAAATCCCAATCCCAATGAAACTTAAGAAGGCTTCGAAGAAGATAGCCGTTGGAATAGTATACATCGTTTGGATAATGATAATACTTGAGAGGTTTGGTACCAAGTGCTTCCAAGCAATCTTGATTGGTGATTCCCCTAATGACCGGGCAGCCAATACATACTCTTGCGTCTTTAGCTGAAGTGTTTCCGCCCGAATCATCCGCGCCATGGTTGTCCATGAAGAAATGGCGATTGCTGCGATAATTGAGGTCATCCCTGGCTTCATAACTAAGAGCATCAAAACAACAATTACCAAGTTTGGCACAGAGGAAATGATTTCGATAATCCGTTGCATAACGTTATCGACCCGGCCACCTTTCCAACCGGAGATAATCCCGTAGGTAACCCCGATGGTTAGGTCAAAGAAAGTCGCCACTAACGCAACGATTAAGGAAATCTTAGTCCCGTAAATAATTCTTTGGGCCAAAGAACGACCAAGGTAGTCAGTCCCTAAGTAGAAATACTTACCACTCGCACCATTTTGGGCATATTGGTCAACCCATTGACCACCCACTTTAAGCTTACCATTTAAACCATTGATAAAGTCTAAGCCAGGTACCCGGGCTGGTAAGTTAGCATATTGGGGAGCAGACTTAACTAAAGTTGACTTATCGATAAACGGTGTTGACCCAAAGGCAATAATCACCATGATTAAGATGATAAACAGAGAGACTACCGCCCCTTTATTTTTCTTTAACCGCCGCCATGCATCCTGGGTAAAGGTTAGTGAAGGCGCCGCAATTTTTTCATTATCCAGTTCTTCTTCCTTAGGTAAAGGTTGAAAGCTGTCTGGACTTAATTTAATCTTTTCTTCCATAATCTAGTCCCCATTTCCTGTCAAGCGAATTCGTGGATCGATGATACCGTAAACAATGTCTGTAATCAAGATGATAACCACTAACCCAAAGGAGTATAACATTGTAACCCCCATGATAGTTGGGTAGTCATTAGTCAAGATTGACTTAACGAATTGTTCCCCAATCCCTGGAATTGAGAAGATATTTTCAATAACCATTGACCCTGTCATCAAAGCAACAGTATATGGTCCGATTAGAGTAACCAATGGAATCAAACTATTACGTAAAGCGTGGTGGAAGACAATCCCAAACTTGCTTAACCCTTTAGCCCGAGCAAGTTCGATATAATCGGAGTTCAAAACATCGACCATCCCGGTTCGAATAAACCGGGCCGTTTCCGCTAGGGGTCCTACCCCCAGGGCAATCATTGGCAAGATGGTGTAGGAGAAGCCACCCCAGTCGGCGATTGGGAACCAGCCTAACTTCAAGGCAATGTAGTATTGTAAAAGCACGGCCAAAACGAAGTTAGGTACTGATTTACCGATAATAGAAACAACTGTAGCCGTCGTATCAATCCAAGTATTGTGGTTGATAGCTGCGATAGAGCCAATAATAATCCCAAATACCAACCCAAAAATCATTGCCTGTAACCCCAACTGTGCAGAGGGTCCAATCCGGCTAGAAATCAAGTAGGTAACTGGTTGGTTACTGTATTGGAAGGAAGTTCCCAAATTACCATGAAGCATGTCGGCAATATAAATTAAATATTGTTGCCAAACCGGCTTATTCAAACCATATTGTTCATTCATGATTTGAATTTGCGCCGCCGTCATTTTTTCTTGGTTAGAGTATGGCGTCCCTGGCATTAGCTTCATTAAAAAGAAGGTAATGGTTGCTACTAAAAAGAGAGTTAGTAGCATGTAGAACACCCTTTTTAAAAGGTATTTGCGCATAAATTATTCCTCTCATTTCTCGGAATTTTTTCTCTCAGAGAAAGCCCCGTATAAATTTATTTAAAATCATTACTAATAATCAGAATAGGGAATTGACAACTTTATCTAGTCAATCCCCCACTGATTATAAGAATCTATGTCTTATTTAATATATGCTTCTTTGAAGTTGTAGTTAGCACCAGCTGAATTATAAACGATGCCCTTAACCTTAGGGTTAACCATCCATGCTGTTGCTTGGTGGTAGATTGGTGAAATTCCGACGTCATTCATCAAAATCTTTTCAGCGTCAACCATATCATTCCAACGTTTGCCTGTGTTACCAGCATCTTCGTTACCAGCAGCTTCAATCAACTTATCGTATTCAGCGTTCTTCCAAGCCCCATTGTTTTGTGGGTTATCGGATGTGAACAATTCCAAGAATGAAATTGGATCTGAGAAGTCAGCCCCCCAAGCAGAAAGAACGATGTCAAAGTCGCCACTGTTTGAGCGAGCAAGCCGGGTCTTGAATGGAACGTTAGTTGCAGTTACCTTAGCACCCTTTAAGTTAGATTCAATTGCACTTTGCAAGAATTCAGTTGATTGCTTAGCCTTATCTGAATCATCACTCATTACTGAGAAGGATAATTCTGATACCCCAAGTTCTTTCAAACCTTCAGCCCAAAGCTTCTTAGCCTTAGCAACGTTGTAACTAACTGCAGCGGCTGTGTAAGCTTGGTCTGAGAAGTCTTTACCATTATAAGTTGCAAGTCCAGGTGAAACTAAGCCCTTAGCAACAGTTGAACCGTCCCCTAAAACCTTATCAACGAATTGCTTACGGTTAATTACAAGTGAGATTGCTTCGCGAATCTTAGCATTCTTGAAGTATGGATCTTTGTCTTGATTGAATTGGAGGTAGAAGGTAGAAGCTGCCCGGCGGATAGTGTAACCTTCCTTACCCTTCAATTGTTTTGCTTGTTGTGAAGAAAGTGGAGTTGCATCTAACTTACCAGATTGGTACAAGTTGTATGAAGTGGTGTTAGACTTGTTAACACTGAAGTTAATCTTAGCTAACTTAACATCCTTCTTATCCCAGTAGTCATTGTTCTTAGCTAAAGTCCAGTTAAGGTCAGAGCCAGTCCAACCAGTTAACTTAAATGGACCATTGTAAACCATGTACTTAGATTGGGTACCATACTTGCTACCGTACTTTTCAACCACTGCCTTGTCTTGAGGGAAGAAGGTTGGGAAGCCCATCAATAACTTGAAGTATGGAATCTTCTTATCTAAGGTTACGACTAACTTGTAATCACCATCAGCCTTTATCCCTAAAGTGGATACATCAGCCTTACCATTCATAATGTCATCGGCGTTCTTAATCCCTGAGAAGAGGTAAGCATATTGTGAAGCCGTCTTAGGATCAACGGTTCTTTGCCATGAATAAACGAAGTCATTGGCTGTTACCTTGTCTCCGTTTGACCACTTAGAATCTTTACGCAATGTGAACGTATAAGTCAAACCGTCTTTGGAAACCTCTGTCTTAGTTGCCAAACCAGGTTCTAACTTAGAATCCTTACCTAAACGATAGAGACCTTCCATCGTGTTATTCAAAGTATCAAAACTAACAACGTCTGTAGCTGTAGATAAATCCATGGTTGGTAGCTCAGCAGTCTCATCCCAATTTAAGACTTGTTGCGAACTAGATGATGAACTCTTTTGGCCACAGGCTACTAAGAAAGTAGCTGACAATGCAGCAACTGCACCGAGCTTAACAATCTTTGAAAGCTTCATTTCTAACAACTCCTTTAACAAAACATATATATTTTTACATAACGATTAACCTAATTCTATATGATAATGCTATTAAACACAAGCATATTTTTTAATTTTCTTCATAATTTTTACACAGAAAGCCCATCTTTAGCCTTTTTTAGGTATTTTTACCCCCGGTTTTTTTTAATAATTCAGTAATTAAAAGGCTCGCATTGCAAGCAACTTAATTCTTCCTAACATCAAAATGTGAGTTATTTGCTCATTATTTTGCAATCTAATTTCAAAAAAACTGTTCCTCCTTTCATTATCAGCCACTAACCCCCACTATCCTGGTTAATGGTATACTAGTTACGAGGTGAATTTTAATGAACACTATTATTGCAGGCATCGAAAATAGCCAGGCTAATTTCGATTACACCATGGAAGAATTAGCCGCCCTGGCTAGCGCCGATAACTTAACAGTTGTTAAAGAAATCCGGCAAAAATTAGACCAACCTGTAGCTGCTACCTACTTTGGTAAAGGCAAGGCGGAAGAAATTAAAACTGCTAGTGAGATTTATGACGCCCAGTTACTAGTCGTCAACGATGAACTCACGCCTACCCAAATCCGCAATTTAGAAACCATCACGAATCTAACCATTCTCGACCGGACCGCCCTTATTTTAGAAATCTTTGCTTCCCGTGCCCGCACTAAGGAAGCAAAACTCCAGGTCCAGATTGCCAAGCTCCAATACCAACTGCCGCGTTTACAGACCGGTAAAAAAGACCAATTAGATCAACAAACAGCCGGAAATGCAGGTGGCGGTTATACTAACCGGGGGGCAGGTGAAACTAAGCTCGAGTTAAACCGGCGCGTAATCCAAAAACGCATTAGTAATTTACGTAAGGAGTTAAAAGAACTCACTAAAAATCATGAAGTCCAGCGCCAGCAGCGGCAAAAAAACCAACTAAAGACCGTCGCTTTAGTCGGTTATACCAACGCAGGCAAGTCTACCACCATGAACCAAATTCTAGCTCTAACTGGCGCTAAGCAATCTAAGCAGGTCTTTGAAAAGGATATGCTCTTTGCCACCTTAGATACTGCCGTTAGAAAAATTAGCTTAGATGACAAGAAGGAATTCCTACTTAGCGATACCGTCGGGTTCGTATCTAAACTCCCCCACCAGTTAGTCAAATCCTTTAGGGCTACCTTAGAAGAAGCTGCCCAGGCCGACTTGTTGATTCAAGTTATCGATGGGGCAGATGAGCACGCTAAAGAGATGATTGCCACGACTGAGGCCACCCTAAAAGAAATCGGTGTGACTGACATCCCCATGATTTATGCCTATAACAAGGCCGATAAAAGTCAGCTCGCCTACCCAGTAGCTGAAGGAAATCAAATCACCTATAGTGCACGCCAAGTCGAATCAATTGAGCTGTTACTGGAACTAATCAAAAAAGAATTGTTCAAAGACTACGAAGAGCACACCTATTTAATTCCTTATGATCAAGGCCGCTATTTAGACCTGCTTAACCAACAAGCTAACATCTCTAAGCAAGACTACTTAGAGGCAGGCTATTTAGTTAAGGCAGAAGTTGCGCCTAAACTAGCGGGTCAACTGGCACAGTTTTTAAATGATTAAGTAAAAAAGCGGACGCAACCGGTCCGCTTTTTGTTAGCTTTCTTAACTACCTCGCCCTTCGATCGACGAAGTATGTCTCCAATCCTTGCTCAGTTCCAGCACTAAAGCCTAATTGACGATAAAACTTGGCATCTGCTTTAACCAGGGGAGAAACTACTACCTGTTCAATTGTTCCAAAGTAGTTCAATAAGTGGTGCATGAGGGTTTTATTAACACGCAAATGTTGGTAGCTTGGCAACACTAGCAAATCTTGAATGTATACTAACGTTGCGTAGTCGCTAACGGCTTTAACAAAACCGATTAGCTTTTTATCCTCATAAGCAGCTATTACATAAGATTTCTTTAACCCTTTTTTAAAACTCGCCACTTCTTCGGCATCAGCTTGTTGCTCCATTTCGGTAAAGAAACGACTGAGTTCCGACTTATTGATCTTCGGATTAACCACAATGTCCATGCTTTCATCCCCCATCCACATAAAAATAAAATTAAAAAAAAATTATAAAAAGACATTTCAATTATATTGTAAAAAATTATCTTTTTCAAGAATTTATCCGCATTTTTATGCAGATTTACTCATTTTTTCTTAAAAAAACTTGCATAGCTTGTAATTTCAATTAAAATTAACCTTAAGCAATTTTTAAATTCTTATTCAAAAAACTATAGAAAGCAGGAACTTAAAATGAAACAATCAGAAGAGCAGATTGGTCTCAACCGTTCTTTAGGACTAATCTCCTCCCTCTCCTTAGTTATCGGGACCGTTATTGGTTCGGGAATCTTTTTCAAACAAGCGGCGGTTTTAGACTACGCTCATTCAACCAACCTCGCTTTAATCGCCTGGTTAGTCGGCGGCCTAATTACTATGGCTTCCGGCTTAACAATTGCCGAGATTGGTTCTCAGATGCCCCATACAGGTGGACTTTACGTTTACCTAGAAAAGATTTATGGTAAATTCTGGGGTTTTTTGGCCGGCTGGATGCAAATTATCGTCTACGGTCCTACCTTAATTGCAGCCTTAGGCTCCTACTTAGCAACACTTTTAGTGGCCTTCTTTGACCTTCCCAAGACAAGCACGCCCCTCTTGGCGGTCATTGTGATTGCTTTAATTGCAGCCTTTAACTTGCTCTCTAACCGTTACGGGGCAGCCTTTCAGGTAATCACTACTGTAGGTAAACTCTTACCAATCGCAGCGATTATCATCTTCGGGCTGCTATTTGGTAAAGCCAACGCTTTTAACCAGGTAGCCACTACCAGCGGCTCCGTCACTCTCAACGGTTTTGGGATGGCGATTCTTGCCACCCTCTTCGCCTACGATGGTTGGGTCTTAATCGCTAATATGGGGGGCGAAATTAAAAACCCCCAAAAACTGTTGCCTAAAGCCATCGTCTTAGGAATTGGGCTGGTCTTAATCATCTATATGCTAGTTACCGCCGGTATCTTCCGGGTAGTACCAGCTAGTCTCATTCACAGGCTAGGTGATCAAGCTGCCGCCCACTTTGCAACCATCGCCTTTGGACAAGTCGGTGGCAAGTTACTTAATATCGGAATCATCATCTCCATTGCCGGTTGTATTAACGGTAAGGTGATGACTTTCCCCCGGATTATGTATGCCATGGCTAAAAATGACGAGCTACCTTTTTCTAAGCAGTTAGCCTACCTTAATAAAAGGATGCGCACACCGATGGTAGCGACCTTAACCGTCTGCTCGATCGCTGCTCTTATGGCCGTAACCGTCGATGCCGACCGCCTATCGGAATTATGTATTTTTACAATTTACTTATTCTATGTCCTAGCCTTCTTTGGCCTCTTCAAATTGCGCCGCCTAAAGACAGCTAGTCCTTTCCGGGTGCCCCTTTATCCCTTCACCCCGATTGTTGCTATTTTAGGTGGGGGCTTTGTCTTAGTAAGTGAACTAAATTCCGATTTAACGGGGGTGTTAGCTTCTATTTTCTTTGTGGCTTTAGGCATTCCCGTCTACCTGATTAAGTGTAAAAAGTAATACATAAGAACGTCTAATAAATAACCAAGCCCTAGATAAAGCAGTTAGCTTCACCTAGGGCTTGGTTATTATACTTTTAGACAGGCCTAAATTAGGCCAACCTTTTTTCTAAATAGCGCGCTACTAACGATAAGAGGTAACACACTACAAAGTACATGATTGCAATCATTAAGTACATCGGTAACATATAAGTCGTATTTTGACTGTAAATAATTTGGGCGTGGTAAAGCAGGTCCGGTAAGACGATAATCGTCGCCAAGGAAGTATCCTTAATTAAGGAAATAAACTGGGATACTAGCGGCGGAATCATCTTGGTTAAGGCCTGCGGTAAGATAATGTGTTGCATTGCCTGCCAATAAGTTAAGCCGTTGGCCCGGGCTCCTTCCATTTGGCCGGGGTCAACTGCCAAAATCCCACTTCTCACAATTTCAGCCAGCATCATCGATTCAAAAATCACTAGGGCCATAATTGAAGCAGACACCGGATTTACCCGCAAACCCAACTCTGGTACTCCGAAGTAGGTAAAAAAGAAAATCAACAACAAGGGTAGATTTCTAATAATATCAATTATAAAGCCAACGATCTTTGACAAGTAAGGAAACTGAATGTACCGAATAATCCCGAAAATTAGGCCAAAAATAAAGCTTAAGATAATCGAAATTAGTGAGACTTTGATTGTTACCCATAATCCTTGGAACAAAAAGTTAATATTTTCAGCCGAATAAGCATGTGCTAGTAATGTCATCAAAATCCCCCCTTAAGCCAATTTCTTTTCTAGGTAGCGCATGTAGTAGCTTAACGGCAAGGTCAAAACCAGGTAAAAGAAACCAACGATAAAGTAAGCCGAGAAGGTTTTAAAGGTCGCTGAAGCCACCGTTTGCGCTTGATACATTAGGTCAAAGCCAGCCAAAAAGGCTAAGACAGACGAATTTTTAATCAAATTAATGAATTGGTTTCCTAATGGTGGGATCACAATTTTATAGGCTTGGGGCAAAACAATGTATCTCATAGCTTGCCAGTAAGTTAAGCCGTTGGCTCTTGCCCCTTCCATTTGCCCTGGGTCAACCGCTAAAATCCCGGCGCGAACAGTTTCCGCAATAAAAGAAGACGTATATAAGGTTAACCCGATTGTCCCCGCCGTAAAGCCATCTAACTTGACCACATATTGGGGAACCACAATGTAAAAGAACATTGCCACTACTAAGAGCGGAATATTTCTAAAAACTTCAATGTATACATGGGCTATTACTCGTAACAGCCGACTTGGCAACAGTTCCATAATCGCAAACGCCGAGCCGATTATTAAACTAAAGACTAACGCTATTATGCTGGCCAAAATGGTGTTGCCAAAGCCGGTCAAATAAGTTTGCCAATTATCTAAAAATAAAGTTATCATTCTCCTTTGGCCCCCTTCAAATCAAAACCAGCAACATCGCCAAACCACTTGGTGGCAATGCGGTCATAGGTTCCATCGGCCTTCAATTCGCTTAGGGCTTTATTGATTGCCGCAAGCAACTGCTTTTGGCCCTTATTAACCGCAATTCCATAAGGTTCATTGGTAAAGGTGCCACCTACCACCGCGTAACCAGGGTTTTCCTTAGCAATTCCGTATAAAATCCCGTTATCGGTAGTCATGGCGTCACCTTGCCCGGATTTCAGGGCGGTAAACGTTTGGCCGTAATCGTCATACTCTAATACTTTGGCCTTAGGAGCGTACTTCTTAACATTTGCAACCGCGACAGAACCTTTAACCGCTAAGACCACCCGGCCTTTTTGGTTGAGGTCCGCAATACTTTTTACCGGGCTACCTTCCTTAACCAATAAGGATTGCCCGGCGTTAAAGTAAGGCTTAGAAAAATCAACGTATTTCTGTCTTTCCGGTGTGATTGTCATCGCCGCAATTACCGCATCGATGTTGCCATTTTTTAATAACGGAATCTTCGTGGTGATGGTAGTGGTCTCAAATTTAGCTTGGGCATCTTGACCGTAGATCTTCTTAGTTAAAGCCTTAGCCAAGTCAATATCAAACCCTTCAGACTTACCGTTCTTAATGTTCATCAAGCCAAATAACCTAGTATCACTTTTTATCCCCCACGTAATCGTTTTGGTCTGTTGATCCGCTTGGTAAAGGTTCTTTTGGCTACTTTTGGAACAGGCGCTGGTTGCAAACAGACAGACCAACCCTGCCGCCATTAAAGCTAGCTTTTTAAAATTAACTCTCAATTTGCTCACCCCGCTTACTTATGGGTAATGATCTTACTCAAGAATTGCCGTGCCCGTTCTTCTTTAGGATGCTTAAAGAAATCTTCAGTACTATCATCTTCAACGACTTGCCCTTGATCAAAGAAAATCACCCGGTCTGCCACTTCCCGGGCAAAACCCATTTCGTGCGTGACAACCACCATGGTCATATCACCTTTCTTGGCAATCTCTTGCATAACATTTAACACATCATCAATCATTTCGGGGTCTAAGGCTGAAGTGGGTTCGTCAAATAAGAGCACCTTTGGTTTCATAGCCAACGAACGGGCAATAGCCACCCGTTGTTTTTGGCCCCCAGATAACTGCCGGGGATATGAATTTGCCTTTTCAGCCAAACCAACCGTTTCTAACAGCTCCATCGCTAGGCGCTTATTTTCTGCTTCATCCCGCTTAAGCACCAATCTTGGGGCCAACATAATGTTTTCCAACACGGTCTTATTGGCATAAAGGTTAAAATGCTGAAAGACCATCCCCACGTTACGCCGTAATTCATTTAGATTAGTCTTCTTATCAGCAAGGTTAAGGCCATTGACAACTAGGCGACCAGACTCGATTTCCTCTAACCCGTTGATTGTCCTAATCAAAGTACTTTTACCCGAACCAGAAGGTCCGATAATAACGACAACTTCGCCCTGGGAAATCTCCAAGTTAATATCCTTTAACGCCTGAAATTTGCCATAGTATTTGTCAACATGACTAAATTCAATCATTGCCATCTTCATCCCTGCTTTCTTTAAATTAAAATTAAGTTACTTTTTAAGTATAGTTTCTAATTCTAATTTTATCAAGAACTTTTTGGGATTTAATGTAATATTTTATCACGTAATCATCTAAATCAAACCATTAAAAAAGCTCTTAAAAAGAAGCTTGACCTTCTTTTCAAGAGCTAAAACCAACTCAATGTTAAAAGATATTACTTATTTTTGATGACGCCGCCGTCTGTAGGTCGGGGTCGCTTGGGCAGATACACTCACCGAACTCTTAGACTGAGCTTGGCTTCGCTTTCTATAAGCTACTTGAATCTCTAAGCGGTATGGTTCCACCTTTTCAATCACATCAACCCGGCCAGCTACTTTTACCGGCCCCCCAGTAATCATCGCCGTCGCTAAGTAGAGGTGGTAAGTCTTATAAGCCTCTAAGGCTGGCATTAAACCTACGGTGGTTATTTCTCCTAAGACCATTTTCTCCATCTGGTTTAGCCCCCCATAGATTAGCAGCTTCTTTTCGCTAGGAACTAATTCAAAGTAAGGTAGGGCCTTAGGCTGGCCAAGTGCCCGTTGAGCTTGGCCTTGCTTGGCTAATTTAAAGAGTACCTCGTCACTTTGACCATCATAATCCAGGCTTAAATAACCAACTTGCACTAGGGACTTAACCAATTTTTCTAAGTTTTCCTTAGCTTGCGTATCAAACTTCACTTCGGCTGGGAGGAAATCCTCATTTTTAAAAATTCCATTCGTTTGAACAAAACCAACTTGGCTGGCTTTCTTTTTAGCAGCCTCAGTTAGGGGATCCTTAGGTGTTAGATGGAATGTCTTCTCAATCCATGGTGAAATATCATACCGTGACTTTTTGTCCTTTGTAAAGTAATACAAGATATTCAGGTAGGCGAAGTAAGCTATTACTAAAAAGGCTAAGATAAATAATAAGCCCCGCACAATAAAGCCATTCACAAAGAAACGGTAAGAAACATAGAGTAAATAAAAATTCCCAATCGTCGCTAAGGTCGTATAGACTTGATTTTTAATTTTAACATTTAAGTTGATATAAGATAGGTAACTGTTAATCATGCTTAAAATACTAACCACTCTATTTTCCCCCTAACTTATTGATTATTGGTAGTTGTATTATCATTAGTCGTTGTCGTCGTCCCACCGTCATTGGTGTTAGTCGTGTCCGTAGTTTGATTGGAACTAGCAGTTTGGTCAGTGGCCTGGCTTGAAGAACTAGCCTTAGCTGTACTTGAAGAAGAGCTGACCTTGTCTGCGCTGGAACTAGCTGCGTCATCATCAGTCGTTGTTGGCGTGTCATCATCGACCTGAGAAGTAGTCGTTTTGCTACTACTTGACCGCAACTGCTCCTCACTGGAGGTCATACTAGACTTACTTGCGCGTTCGTCTTCCGGCTTAGATTTTTCAGAACCCATTGAACTGCTTGCTTGGCTAACACTACTAACCGCAGAACTACGGACCTTTCCTTCCGAAGTATGTGTAACTGTGTTAACAGCCACGTTAGTTGCACCTAAAGCTAAAACGGCTGACATAATTGCAAATGGTGTTATGAAAGGTGCAGTACGATATGCCATTAAAATTCCCTCGTTTCTAACTGATTTCTAGCTAATTGTACGTCAAAAAAACCTAGATAGCTAGCTTATTCATTAATAATTTACGAATTCTTAGCCTGCTTGTTAGCACAGTCAGCGCACAAGCCGTGGAGTTCAAAGCGGTGTTCTTCTATTTGACAGCCCGGCAACTGACTTTCAAAGACTGTCATTGGGCACATTTGTACCTCCTTAACTAGCCCGCACTTTCGACAGATGAAATGATGGTGGTGCAAGTTGCTAAAATCACACTGATACTTGACGCAAGCACCGCTAGCCTTAGTTTTCATTTCAATGATGCCGATTTGAGCAAACTCGCGCATGTTACGGTAGATGGTATTGTGGCTCATTCCCGGGTAAAGCTTGCGTAACTCAGCATCAATCTCGACTACGTCAACGTAATGGTGGCGACACTTATTATAAAGACATTCAAGTAGACTCTTTCTTTGTTTAGTCACTTTATAGTTGTGGGACTTCAATAGGTATAGGGCTTCATCTAACATAAACTCACCTCTAAACAGTAATTATTACTCTTACAAGATTTTAACATAGACCGTTTCCAATTGCGACCACCTTAATCTTAAGTTAATATTGTAAAAAAAATCACATTTCTCATTGACATCTAATCTTAACTTAAGTAAGATAAGTCTATCCTATTAATATATCTAAGGAGGAAAAATCATGGGGATTAGAGAGCGGATTTTTCAAAAAGAAAGTTTATCACGCTATCTCGACAAAGATAAAAAATTAGTCAAAACCCTTAACGCCCGCGACTTGATTGGGATGGGAATTGGGGCCGTTATCGGGACGGGGATTTTTATCCTGCCCGGGACAGTAGCCGCCGTCCATAGTGGGCCAGCCATCATGCTCTCCTTTGTCTTGGCAGCTTTAGTCTGTTCTACCGTAGCGATGTGTTACGCTGAATTTTCATCTGCCTTGCCAATTGCTGGGAGTGCTTATTCATTTGGAAATATCATTTTCGGTGAAGTTGTCGGCTGGTTTTTAGGTTGGGCTTTAATTTTGGAATATATGTTAGCCGTGGCGGCTGTATCTACTAGTTGGGCCGCCTATTTCAACTCACTGTTAGCAGGCTTTGGCATTCACATGCCTAAAGCATTAACAGCCAACTTCGATCCAGCTAATGGAACCTACGTTAACCTTGTTGCTATTTTAATCATTTTGTTTATTGCCTTTATTTCCAGCCGCGGGGTTCGTTCGTCCATTAGGCTTAACAATATCATGGTTTTAGTTAAGATTGCGGTCATCGTCCTCTTCTTACTAGTCGGGGTCTTTTACGTTAAGCCAGCCAACTGGTCACCATTTATGCCTTTCGGTGCTAGCGGGATTTTCAAGGGGGCTTCCTTAGTCTTCTTTGCCTACCTTGGTTTTGACGTAGTTGCCGCTTCTGCTGCCGAAGTTAAGGAACCTAAGAAAAACATGCCCCGCGGGATTTTAGGAACCCTAATTATTTGTACCGTCCTTTATATCCTGGTGTCCATGGTCTTAACCGGAATGGTATCTTACACTAAGCTAGATGTCGGTGATCCTGTTGCATTTGCCTTAAACGTAGTTAACCAAAACTGGGTGGCTGGTATCATTTCCTTAGGGGCTTTAGCCGGGATGTTTACCATGATGTTTTCCATGATTTTTTCATCATCCCGTTTAATCTACTCAATTGGACGCGATGGCTTGTTACCTAAGTTCTTAGGGCAAGTTAATGAAAAAACTCATACCCCTGAACACAGTATGACGGTGGTCGTCATCATCGTGGCTTTGATGGGGGGCTTTGTTTCCCTAACACAGTTAATCAACCTGGTTAACATTGGGACTTTGATTGCCTTCACCTTCGTTTCATTAGGGGTCATTCCTTTAAGAAAGCGGACTGATATTCCTAACGAAGGTGGTTACAAGGTACCATTTTATCCAGTTTTGCCTTTGATTTCCGTGTTCTTATGCCTCTTCATGTTAAGCCAGCTTTCACTAGAAACATGGATTGCTTCATTAATCTGGTTTGCAATTGGGGCGGTAATCTACTTTACTTACGGAATTAAACACAGTCTCTTAAATAAAGACTAAAAAATAACGACTTTCCCACTTACGAGAAAGTCGTTATTTTTTAGTTGGCTTCCAACTTACGTTGGCGGTTAATTGCCCCTTTAAGCATAAAGGGTGCAATCACAGTCGTTAAGATAATTACGATAATCACGCCTGAATAGTACTTGTTACTCAAAAGATGGGCTTCGTAACCAACTTGAGCGATAATCAGTGCCATTTCTCCGCGCGAAACCATCCCCGAGCCGATAATATTTCCGGATGAAAAGTCCATCCCGAGTAACTTTGCACCTAAACCACACCCTACCCACTTGGTTAATAAGGCCAAAATAGTTAGGCCGATGATAAAGACTAAATCATCAAAGAAGCCTTTAAAGGTCATGTTTAAGCCAATGCTAATGAAGAAGACGGGAATAAAGACCGCATAACCAATCGGTTCAATATTTTCATCAATCTCGTTTTTAGCTGGGGTTTGGGCAACAGCCACCCCCGCAAAGAAGGAACCGACAATCCCACTTAAGCCAACCATTTCTGCTAAGTAGGCCATGCCTAAGCAGATTACCAATGAAACCAAAATGACGGCAGAGGGAATGGTCATCTTCTCGGCTAACTTAATCAAGAGGGGCGCAATCCACTTAAAGAGTAGGTAAATTACCCCAAAGAAGAGCACTTGATAGATTAATCCTGCCCAAAGATTGGTTTGAACGTGACCCCCTTCAGCCTGAGCTACATCACTGAAGACACTGACTAAGGCCCCCAGGATAAGCACGGCTAAAATATCGTCGATTACCGCCGCCCCTAGGATAGTTGTTCCTTCTTTCGAGT
>SAMEA104315421__coassemble_1190_pt1 | contig 14862 bp, 19 predicted proteins | sample SAMEA104315421__metabat2_low_PE_055 | metagenome-assembled genome bin SAMEA104315421 (sample SAMEA104315421) | gut metagenome | biome: Monkey gut; feature: monkey-associated habitat; material: faeces | place: China | collected 2013
CCATCAACGTTAGCATTATACGAACCACCAAAGGCCTTTACGATACTGTGCCATGCATTGGCTAAGAACTTCAATGTATTATGAATAGCAGCTCCCCACCTGTTGTAAGATTTAATACCATTATTACCCTCAGCGACGATATTTTTACTTACAGAACTATTTTGTTTCTCTGCTTCCCTAACTACTTGATCATGCTTAGACCTAGCACTTGAAACAATTTTAGCCTTGGCCTCTTTAGCAGCTGCAATCGTTAAATCACGTTCACTTCGTGCGTTGTCAATATCCTGTTGCATCATATCCTTAGTGTAGCTGGGAATATCTTTGTGCATTTTTTGATACTGAGCTTTCTTTTCCTGGTAATTCTTTTCTGCTTCCTTAACGGTCCGCTTGCGGGTCTTTTCGGCATTATCAATAATCTTATTGGCTTCATCCGCAGACTTATTAATTAAATCCTTGGCCTCTTTATTGCTGATTTTCCCTTTATCAGACCGCAGTTTTTCTAAGATTTCTTTTTGCTGTTTAGAGCTAGCACTCATTTCTTTAGCAATACTCTTAGATAAAGACTTAATTTGTTTTAGTCGTTCCTTGTTGTATTTTTCAGTAATTTTCGCCTTTTCTTTAGCCGTACTTTGCGTTACAGAAGTTTGTTCCTTCTTTTCTTGCTTGGCCAAGTTTACGCGTTTCTTTTTGTACTGTTCTTGGATTTTACGAACAGCTTCCTCACCATAGTAAGTCTTCTTACCAATCTGTACATAACCTGCCTCACGTGCGCCTCTGATTTCATTTGCTTCTTGCTTCGCCAATTCCTTACGCTTCTTTTTATAAGTGTAAGCAATTTGGTTTAAATCAGCTTCACCGTTAGCAGTGGCCTTTTTAAGGTCCTTATTATACTGATTAGTCTCTTTTATTAAACTATCGTAAGTCCGCTTATTGTCCTTAATCCGTTTCTTATTAGCAGAATCAATACTCTTAAGGTACTCTTCGTATTGTTGCTTGCTAATTCTATGTTGCTTGTACAAGGCTTCAACTGCCTTTTTCTCGGCTACAGCTCGTTTTTCAGATTGTTCTTGCGCCGTCTTTAAAATAGAGTGGTAAAAGTCTTCCAACTCTTTTTTAGACTTAGCTAAACTCTTACTATCAAGCTTAACAGACATTTGTAATACCGCTAAATCAGCCTTATCCATAGTCTTATTCAAATCACGTATAATTGATTTTTGAATTCGACTCAAAGAACTCTTGTCAGTCTTAGCATTCTTTACCTTAACAACCATATTATCAGCGGTCACTACATACCCTTGCTTGGCCAAGTCAGCATTAGCTTTTTTAATCGCCTTACCGGTACTTTCAACAATTTTTTGAACCGTCTTTGATGATCCTAATACCTCGCCAAGCTGTGAACCAATAATTGCTCCCATCGGTCCACCTGCTGCAAAACCAATACCAGCTCCTATTGCCATACCAGCTGATTTACTTATAGCGGCTATCTTACTATCGGTAGTACCTTTTTTTATAGCTGACACGATTGATAGTCCAGCATCAAATAATGAAATACCTACCCCAATGAGATTGCCAGCATACTTTCCAAGCCCTTTTACTACACCTGATAGCTTAGATGATTTAGTTGCAACATTCACGCTCTTAGCCACACCAGTTTCTATAGCTCCCGATGTTGCAATTTCATTCTCTATTCCCTTGGCAACCCTAGTACCAACACCCTTGGTCTTTCCACTAGTCGCAGGAAGATTAGTTGTTACCTGCGATACTTCTTCAGCCACATCTCCAGCTTTACTTGTCCCTTTTAATGGAGTTTCAACATAAGCATTACTTGCGGCTGTTTTAACTTCTGCTAGTCTTTGGTACTCAGCAGTTAGTGAGGCTACTTCTGCTTGTTCCCTTTTTATTTTGGAGCCAAAGCCACCAAAGACCTCTGCAAGCTTTTGCATTTTTAGTGTAAAATTAACTACTTTATCAACCACCCATAATCTAGCTGATAACTTAGCAACATCCCAAATTATTGAGCGATATTTTACAGCACCTTCCGCTACCTTTAAGAGCCAACCTGCCACTTTTCCAATTCCCGAAGCAGCACTTGCAACACTTTCCTGGAAATCCTTCTGACTAAATAAATTGCTCAATGACTTAGTTGCCTCAGTCATGTAAGGCAGTAATTCCGCTCCAAATTTAATTTCTAAATCTTCCCAAGCTTTTTTAAACTTTTCTGTATTGGCTTGAGCCGTTTCAGAGTTCTTTTCTGCCAGTGTTTGAACATACTTACCTTTATCAGCTGCTTCCTGCGTTTTTTGTGTTAATTCACCCAAACGCTTAGAACTTTCAGCTAAAATCATCCCAGCTTGTTGGCCCGTTGTTCCGAATAACGAGTTAAATACGGCGTTCTTTTCTGCACCACTCATATCTTGAGTATGCTTATTCAACACACCCATAATCTCTGTCAGAGACCGTAAGTTGCCGTTGGCATCAACAATTTCATCTTCCTTAATTCCTAATTTATTAAGTACTGAGTTTTTGCTATCGATATTTTTCACCGCAGATACTAACGAATTAATAACTTTCCGCAGACCTGTACCCAATATGTTACCGTACGGGCTCTTTATCCCGCACTTCACTATGTTTCCATAGTGTTCAGACTATCTTTTCATCCTTAAAAGTAGATATAAAAAAAGAGCCCTTATGGACTCACTTTCATTCTTATAATCTAAATACCCATTTAAATATACCGCCAATAAAGGTAATGAAACCGATAATAAAGAAAATTGGAATAATTATATCGTCTATAGCTGGCATCCCTAATATAGCCAAAATTAACGCTACTAACGCTCCACCAATAAAGTTAATAGCTAATTCTTTTCCATCGCCTTTCTTAGGTTTATACAGTTTCATCTTTTCCACCTCCATTGGCGCTATCCGTTTCTTTCTGTATTCATTATATCACTTTCAAGGAGTTTTGCCTTCGTGGAAATTTCAGCATGAACAATGTTTTTAGCCTACTCTTTCTAGTCGTTACACCTTCCCTGAGTTTCCCCTAGGGCTTGGCTCGGGATCAACATGCCATAACGGTTTAGCCTTCCCCGAATTAACAAAATGCTTGTTCAAAGCGATTACTCGCTAAGCGGCCAGTTTTACCAAAGCCTTGTCTGCTTCTAAACCTGCATTCGATAGCACACCCATTGCACTCGCCGTTTCCGCCAGGCTGAACTTTGCCTGGTGTGCTGTTGATGACACATAAGACATCCCAACCCCTAAGGACTGAAACGAAGTTGATGTTACATCAGCCGAGTATGCTAGAGTATTGACTGCTTTTTTAGTCTGAACGGTCATTTCTTTAGTTGATGATAACTGCTTACCGTTCTTATCAACAGTCATCCCAAAGCCTTCTAGAGTTTGGGAGGCTACTTCAACTACATCTTTAAAGTCATCACCTGACGCAATCGAACCTTGTAGCTCTGTATTCATTGCTCCAAGGGCTTGTTTGCCAGAGTAACCACGCTTAACTAGTTCCAAGTAAGCATCGGCAATTTCTTTTTGTGACTTTCCGTACCGAAGCGAATACTTTTCACCGTCAGCTTGCATCTTGCTAATTACTCTTGTCGCTTCTGCTGCACTCTCACCACTGGTTACTAAGTTATTTTTAATAACATTGTACTGACTGTTTAATTTCGAGGCTTTATTAGCCCCATCTAACAGGACACCACCCAGGCCTGCAAGTGCAGCTCCTCCAACTGCAACTGCGCTCTTTATTTCGTCAAAGGAACGCTTAAATGATGATTTAAGGTTATCAACTCCATCTCGGACTCGGTGCAATGATTCAGGCCACATTTTCGTAGTACGAATTTGACTCCGAATATCAGCCTCATTTTGACGATAACTCGTACTTAATTCTTCAACCTTAACTTTTTGCTTTTGATAAGCTTCTGACGTTATACCAGAGGTCTTGGCCAAGCTTTGTAGCAATTCTTTTTCTTGCTTCAGCTGAGTTTCCAAAGACTTACGTAAATTAATCAATCCATCCAACTTGGCCTTTGCTGCTTGATGAGTTCGTCCTTCTGTTTCTAAAACTTTAACATAGGACTCAGAGATTTCTTTAACCCTAGCGGTAGCGTTCCTAGTCTTTTCAAGTTGGTCAGACAAGGCTCGTTGGATTTGGGTCTCAGTCGAAGACATAGTTTTAGCTTTTTCTTGCTGAGCAGTTAAGCTGGCAATCGTACGCTTAGCTGAATTAATCTGATTTTCATACCGCAGGTAAGCTTTTTGGCCTTTGTCAGTTTCAAGGTCTAGCTTAGCTTGTTCTTCTTTCAAGCGGTTAATTAACGCTTGCTGTGCTTGAATTGCCCGGCCAGCATCTTGAACTTTATTAGCGTAGGCCTGCATAATTCCTTCACCAGTTCGGATTTCAGCAAAATTCGATTGCATTGCCGTCTTTAAAGCCCGTGCTTCTTGACGGATAACCTGTAGACTCTTGGCCATCCCCCCGTCGTCCATATCAATTGCAAAACGATAACCTTGGATTTCTTCTGCCATTTTTTACCTCCTTTACATTAAAGATCTTGCAAAGGCACCAGCATCCACTTGCCGTTCTTCTGGCGCTTTAGAAGTTAAGGCGGTTTGCATATCAGAAAAGGAAGAACCATAGTAATCACTAGGTAAGACACCATTTTCTTTTAGCAACTGTTGTGCTAAATAATCAATGTCTTCACTTAGCTTTCTTAGTTGTAGGTTCATTCTGCGCCGAGCTTTTTTGGGTCTTCAACCACTTCCTCATCACCTTTAATTCCAGTTAGTTCAATTCCTAAAAATTGGCGTGCCATTTCACGGAAGATATCATACTGATCCGAGAAAGATGAGTCATCCATTTGTTTTTGTTCTGTCTTGCTTAAAGACAGCATGTCCGCCAAAATATTTGGAACTTCCTCTACTACTAGTTGCGTCATTACCAACACATTATCATCTGTTTCTAGTAGCTTTTCATTCCAGGAAGTGAAGTTCTTAATAAACTTTTTAATATTATTGTTAGAGTCGATTAAGTCCCACTTTTTTCCTGGCAAACCTAAACTTTCTCCGTTAATTGTTACTACTTTAGCCATTATTTTTCCTCCCAGCGTCTCACTTTTCTCGTCTCTGTTTTTTAATTATTTTCTATTCAGATTTAGGTGATTCTTCAGTAATAAATTTTTGGGTTGAGCCAAAAACTTCATCAAACATCTTTTTCTTACTAAATCCTTCTGCGGTAGCAAAGTAAATCTTAAACGGTTTATTGTTAATCTTTTGTGAAGCCATCGCCGTAAAGGTTAAGGCTTCTGTTTCACGTTGAACCGTTGTATCTGTATTACTTTGGATATTTTGCGCTGTTTCCTTGAACACTCCACGTGGGAACGCAAAGTAAACTGGCTTATTTTCAACTTCATCTCGTGACTCGACAATCAAGGCTGCTTCTACTACTTCGTCAGTATCAACATACCCACCATTTTCTAACTTACGCCCTAATAACGCCTGTTTTACCGCTACGTTAATTTGGTTATAGGTTAACGCAACTGAAGGTGCTGCTGGTGCATCTACTACATCTACTACTTGATTATTACCTGAGACTTTTTGTACTGTTCCTGATAAACCAGTGACGTTTGCGACTGTGGCCCCTAAGTTACCGTTTTTCTTTAAAGTATCAATTTCATAAACACCAGTGTCTGATAAACCGCCGGTTTGAGTTCCGACTAAGGCATTACCATCACTGCCCAGTGTTGCGACATAAGTCGTTGTTAAACCTAAAAGTGCCATTACGATACCTCCATTTTTAAATTAAATTTAAGTGTATTAGTGATATTCTTACTGTCTAAGGTGATTACGTGTCCTGCATCAGAGTAGCAGTAAATGCCATTAGCCCTTAAAACCTGCTTTAAAGCTTGTTCCAACGTATTCATATCCTCGATATAATCCCTAGGATAATAAATATCTAGCTGAACACGCTTGTAATTATATAAAACCTCATTATTGCCATAGGCATCCCCCATCCCAACGGTTTCCGTTATCAGGATAAGCGGCTTGGCCGGACTGGCATTATCGTCAACGTAAAAGGTATAAACGTTTTCTATCTCAATTTGGGGGAGTGACTCCAAATTACTAGCAAGTACGTTATAAACATATGCAGCGGGTGTCATTATCTCCCCACCTTTCTATCAAGCGTAGCCTTCAATGACTTCTTAACCGCTTCTTGGACCCGGCCCTTAGAAGTATGTTCTGCTTGTTCCCAAAAGTGTTTACCAGGAACTTGCTTATGACGTTTACCGTTGCGGTCAGTGGCCACCCAGCCATCATTTTGAAAACGTGCAATGTAGCCCCGCTGTAATTTGGCAGAAAAACCAACCTCAACCCGGCCACTAGGTGCAATTTCTTCAACAATGGCATCTTGTAAGTGAACAGTACCCTTGGTGTAAACCGTGTCGGAACGAGGAGTAGCATCATGTAAGGCCTGTTTAAAAACGTCCGCTCCAGCCTTATTAGCAGCTACTCTTTCCTCCAGGCTAAGTCCAGTTGCTAACCGGTCAAGCACTAACTCAAACGCGGCTTCATTTTCAATTTTACTAGCCATTAGTTTCCACCCTCTTTAACGCAACTAAATCAAAACCATCCGCAGTTAACCCGTCATCCATTTGGACTTCGTGGATATCATACAGGACTTCACCTAGCTTTACTTTTTGTGCGTCAGTAATTTTATTATTGTGCCTAATAAAAATTACTTTCGCAATATCTTTATCCAGGCCATGATAGGCTAAACGCTGATTTAAAGTTAACGTGTATTCCCCATACCAAACTTCAAAATCTACCACAAATCCTTGAAGTGGTCGCCCGGTATTAGGGTTAACTTGCTTAGATTTTCCTAGATGACCAAAACAAGCCCGTTTCCTCATCCGAGCAGGATTTAAACCTTTAACCATCTGCGCTAGCCTCCTCTTGATAGCGGACATACTTCCCGCGTAAAGACCCAATGATTGCGCTAAGCGTTAAGTCCACTGGATTAATGTTAGTTGTAACTACCACTAGCCGATTATTGTAGTAAGTGGCCGCTAAAGCTAAACTAGCCGTGTCTAATAAGCTGCTTACATCTTCTCTTTGCCAAAATTCTTCGGCCACCTCATCAGTAACCGCATTTTTTATATACGACTCAGCAGTATTTAAGTAGCCAGCTAATAAGTGGTCGTCTGCTTCGTCATCAATCCGCAAACTAAGTTTTAAATCAGCTATGGTTGCCATTTAATCAACTCCTTTTAGGCAGTTGGAGTAGTCAAGTTTGCTTTTTGGTCAGCGATTGTCTTAAATGAACCTGGAATAAATGCTTCCGTATCGGTTGCCACTACATCAAAGCGATCAATAACCCGGACTTTAGTACTATCTGTTTCAAAAGCCCCACCACCGATATTAGTTGACAGTAAAGACATTGACTCTCTATCAAAGAGTGTGACGGCTTGCTTTAAATCTCCAAAATAAAGTGGGTGAGCTCCTGCATTATCTGCAAGCCACTTATCGGAAATTTCTACTACCCGGTAACCATCAATAGTGTAAACTGCAGAATTACGTACATCTGGTGTCATTAAGTACTGGCCCATAGCGTCCTTAACCTTACGTAAAGCGGTAAAACCAGATGAATTTGTCATGAAGATTGAAGTCTTCTTGATAGCAGGGTCTACTTTACCTTCCAAGTCGATAATATCATCCCACTTAGCAAGTGTTGGCTTCTTAGGCAAGGTGTCAATCACACTTAAAATCTTAGTGTTACGAGTCACAACTACTTTTTTAGCAATCCAGCCTGACAACCAAGCTAAGATATTTTCAGATGTATCTTTTAACAGTGAGTTAGTGGCAGTATTAATTCCACTATACCGTTTGATTGTGTACTTAACTGTAAGTAACTTAGGATCGTCATTATCGCTAATCTTAGCCCCTTCATCATCTAATTCTGATAACGGGGTAATATCAGCCCATTTTTCATAGACCCGGGAACCCGTCGCGGTCCCGACTGCTTCAACGTTGACATAATCTTGCAAAGAGTCATATTGACGAACAAGACTATGAATTGCGGTTTGAATATCTTGAGGAATGGTTAATCCTGCTGACGAACCAGAACCATCCATAGAGGAATCAACTTGATTAAAAATCTTACCGTTCATCATATTTTTAAAATCAGTGACAAACTTATTTTTCAAGTCTTGTTCCTTGGCGGTTAATGGTTGCTTATCTTCCTCTTTCATGTTGACAATTTGATTAGCACGTTCGTCTGCATAAGCTTCCTCAGCTGCATCCCGAATCGCAAGCGCCTTATCCAGTTCATTTTTTAGCTGGACTAATTCTTCCTGGCTATGACTATCAACGTCATTTTTTAAGTCTAAAATCATTGTTGCGCGCTTATCTTGAAGTGCTTGAACCTTGCTACCGGCTTCATCAAAGGCAGCCTTTAGTTTGTTTAAATTATCCTTATTCATAAAGTCCTCCTTACTAAAAAAGCAAGCCAATCTTAGCTTGCAATTTTGTCTTATCATTTTTTGCTTGGTTTAAACTAGCCATCTTTTCATCATAGGCTTTGGCTTTAGCCATAATTTGTTTCCACTGCTCAACCTTAGCCTTAGTAATCTTAGGCCCCTGGCTACTGTTTAAGAATTGGGGTGTTGCTGTAAAGTCCATTACTTCATCAGCAAATCCCTTGTCAACCGCTTCTTGTGCAGTTAACCAGGTTTCTTGTGCCATCATATTTAATAAGTCAGTACGTTTTAGCCCGGTCTTAGCTTCATAGGCATTGGCAATCGACTCATCAACCCCGGCTAGCACTTCTGATTGATGTTGAAAGTCATCCGTATTCCCGCTAGAAGCACTGTGCGCTTTATGAATCATCATCTGTGCAGTCGGGCTAATCTTTACCTTATCGCCTGCCATCGCAATCACAGAGGCGGCCGAAGCTGCTAAGCCTTGAATATTGATAGTTACATTACCTTGATACTGGGAAAGTAGCGTATAGATTTCCGAAGCAGCAAAGACATCCCCACCAGGAGAATTAATGTCAACTACCACTTCTTCGTTATCGTCTTCGGCGAGAATACGTTCTACTTGGGCAGGGTAAGCGGCGCTTAGGCCAAACCACTCATAAAACGTACCGGTATCATCATCAACAATATCCGATTTAATCTTGATGTGTTTCATCTGCATCACCCCCCTTCAAGCCAACACCACTAAAAGCAGGTAAGTCTACTGGTAAATAACCGGCTAATTTAAGAACATAACTTGCTTGGTTAGCATCTAGCGCCCGATTTTTCACTAGATTAGCAATTTTTACTGCGTATTCATCACCTAATGGATCCACAGCAGGGCGCAAATCCGCCGTAACGGTCGTGTTAAGTTTGCCATTTAATTCGCTAATAACCGCGTTCATATACCGATTAAGCGAGTTAATGTACATGCCCTTAATCTGATCTAGTGACGATTGCTGGTCACCTTGACCGTTAAGATAGGAGTCTGGAATACCATAAACCTTAGCAATCTGCTTAGCGGTCCAGTCAGTTTGTGAAAGCAAACTAGAAATATCTGATTTAATTTCCAAAGGTTTATATTCTTCCAAATCATCTAAAACCACCGGCCCATAATTTGATGACTCCTGTTGTTGCATAAACTGCCGTGACCTAGCTGCTTTTTGTTCAGCGTTTAGCAATCCGCCTTTCTTAATAGTTAAAACCCCTGGTGACACAATCGCTTGTTTTAGCGCCGTCAAAGTTAACCTTGTATTAGCCTTTTTAACGTCTAATTCAGCACTTAAAGCCTGTAAAGGGGAAATGCCTGTCTTACCTCCGTTCCGGCTGGCTAAGCGAAAATGAAGCATATCCGCTTGGGGGACAGCTTCCATTATGCCCTTGCTAGGATCATCAAAGGTTACTGTGTAAATTAAAGAGCTGCTATTATCTAACTCATAGGTGCTAACTTGGCTCGGGCGTAAATACTCCCATTCAAGGTCAACTCCATTACGGTTGCGCCAACGATAAACAAAGGCCTCTCCACCAATTAACATTTGTAAAAAGACCGATTTCCAAAATAGGTGTCCGTTGGACATGCTACTAGGCTTATCTAACATAGCTTGAAAACGTGGTGCTTGTGCAACTAATCTTGACCCGGCTAAATCACCACTAAGCAAGTTAACCGTGGCAAAGATATCAGAATTTGCTAACGCTACTTGAGCTGGAACATACCCTTCTTTAACGCTACCAGTAAGAAAATCGCTAAGCGCATAATTAGCTGAGTCGGGAACTGACCGGAATTTCAAATTAAAAAGTGGCATCCCTAATCACTCCTCCCTTGTTTTTGCGCTACCAATTCACTCAGAAATCCTAGAATTAACAGGCCAAAACCTAAAGCAAAAATTCCAGCGGTAACATTAATTCTAAAAAAACCAAAAACAAAAAAAGCAAGGGCCGCCACGTAACATAACAGGTCGAACACTTGCCATAAAAATTTAAGTACCATCTCCATTTATCACCACCTTTACTGTAGCCCTGACTCTGCAGAGTTAAACCATTCTAGAACTTGCTTTTCTGTCATCAAATCGACTTGCCGCGACTTATCATTAGCCATCCCAAAATCTTCAAAGTGGTACATTGCTTGATACATAGCATCAATGATGGCATCAACCACGTCGATTTTAAGCGTTGCTTTTGCCTTGTCGACTTGAATCCCAATCTTATCTTCAACAATTTGAGCATTTAGCAAGGCTTTTTCTAAGATTTCATCATCTAGCCTCGTTACAGTTGATTCTACAAAGATTTTTTGCAAGAACTTCGTCGGGTCTTTTAAATCACTTGTCCGCTGTCTAATCGGATTGAGTGGCCACCCTGAGTTTAGTTCCAGTTGTTTAATCGCCGTCGTCATACCCCAGCTATCGTAACCAAAGAACATTACTTGCAGTTGGTTATCTTCAACAAATTCCATTAGCCACTGATAAACCTGTTCATCGTTGATTAAGCCTTGCGGGTGGCTAGTGATTGTACAAAAGCCTTGCTCAGCCAGGGCCCGATAACTAATTCCATCTTGCTTTTCCTTAGCCTCAATCGAGCCGGCTTTATTCCAGGGAATAAAAGAATGTTGTTCAACATGCCACTTAGGCTTGCTATCATCTTCATAGGGATAGACAAAGGCCACCGCCGTATTATCAGAAAACATTGAGTAGTCAAAACCGATATAAACCGTCCGGCCCCTGATATCAAAATTGGGAATGATAGCCCGGTTAACATCTTCCAAGTGCAAGAATGAGTCAACAGAAGCTTGTGTCCAAATATTCATTGACTTATTCATAAATTCAAAGACTTTACCAGACATCAAAGCATTTTCTCGTTCAGTCTTAATATCTTGGGTCATTCGCTCCCGTTTACCTTCCATATTCAATAACGGATTAGACTTAGCCCAGGTTTCAGGTTGATAAATTTCATCCTCGCTATCTTGCTCCCAATCGAGTACTAAATAGGTATCACCCTGGCGTTTATAATCAGCCTCCATCAGTTCAATAATTCTTTGTTCGTCCCGATGAAAAGGTACAGTTGGGTCTGGATAAGCAGTCGCAATTTGGATAAATTGCTTGTTAGTAACATCAACTTGCCCAGAAGTAATCTTACTTACTTTACCGTTACCTTCTGACACTTTAGGATCTGCAAACTCATCCCCGATTGCTGTTTTGAAGTGAAATGAGTCATACTGTCCAGATTCAAATGTAATAGCATGAATAATATTTCTCGTCTTAGGCATAATGATTGTATCTGATTGTGACGCCAGCGACTTCATATTAATTCCGGCTTCTACCCCTAATGACTTAAAGGGCTCTATCTGTAAGATATCAATTAACATCTGCTTGATATAGCCCATCAATTTGCTAGTTTGCTTGTAGTTGATTGAAGTTACTAAGAAATCTTGGCCAGCCTCACCTAAAGACTCCACTAAGAAACTATAAATGGAAATAATCGCCATTAAGTAGGTTTTTCCGTTATGCCGTGCCACCGAAATAATCGCCCGCGTGAACCGTTTATCACCTAACCTATCTCGCCACCCAATTAGCATGGCCAAAATAAATTGCTGCCATTCTATTAACTTAACCGGCTTTTTAGTCTTAATTTCAGGACAAATAGCAGCAAACTTTAAGATGTTATCAACTTCTTTAATTGAATAGTGATAGGGAAAATCTTTGGTATTTTGACGTTGCAAATCGCTTAGATGCCGAAAACATGCTAACTTAATCGCATAACCAGTCACTATTTTTTCATCTAGAACCTTAAAACAGTAACTAGTTCCTGGGTCAGTGTAAGTTGCTTTAAGCTTAGGGATATCCATATTATGATATGCTCCCAAAACATCATGGCTTTGGGTTAAATCAATTTTGACCACCCCTTACACTTCCTTTCCGAAAAATTTTGCGATTTGTTCAGCCGTTGAACTATCACTTTCACTTTCTGTTGCTAAAAGTTCTAACTCCTGTCTTCCTTTTGGAGTTAATCCAAGCTGAAGGCTAATAGAATTGAGTTGCGTAACTGCGTCCTTCATAGTACCAACTGCCGGATTTTTACGATAACCAACAAAATCCTTCCCCACGATATCGCCACTTGAATTTTGCAAAGAGCGATACATAGCCGTTTGAATACCATTTTCCAACACATCTTGATAAGCAGTTCTAAAAATTTCATAATTGATACAGTACATTTCAACTAAGCCAGAATCAATCCGTTTTACCTTTTTAGTGCTTTCTAAAAAGGGTACGATTTTGCGCCAACAAGCACTAGCAGCCTTGCTTAAATAACCAGGTGGCGAAGGCGATAAATGCCCGTCGTTTTGCAAATAATAAGCCTTTTTCGCCAATTTTAGAAAACACCTCCTTTAGGGGGGAGCCCCCCCACCTAAAAATTTTAAAAATTGCTCTCTGACACAAGATGAGTGCAACGTGCGCTCTTCTCTCACCAAAACCTTGCGGGGGGCCTAAATTTTACAAACATTCACCGTTCAAAAACTAATCTGACCAAAACATTTAGCTCTTTAATTCTTGCAACTTCTTTTTTAACTGCATTTTGCCCTGTACCATAATAACTATTTTCCCAGTGTGTTTTAATATTATGACATTCCCGACAAGTTGTGACTAAGTTAGATAGCTCAGTTCTTAGGGATGCATCATATTCAACCGGAACAAGGTGATCTACAATATTACCTGCCTTAACTCTTCCTTGTGCTCTGCAATACTGGCATAGGTACATATCCCTTTCAAGAACACTAGCTCTAAGAGACTTCCACACTTTAGAATGATAGAAACTATACTGTTCTAACTTGGTTACCTTTCGTCTTACCGTTGCATTGTACGTTTTATTGTACTCAGAACGTTCATTCTTAACTTGGTTAACATGTTGGTTGCAGTAAAGGTCTGGTTGTGCCACTAGTGCATGACATCCCCGATACCTACATCTTCTTACCTTTGGCATCTGACTCAATCCCTTCAATTTCAAAGCGTCCTTCTAACCAGTCAAGTACTACATCTGAGTCCATTCCAGCACTGCTTACAGCAGCAACTAGCCCTTCACCTAAAAGCTCTACAGTCTCACGATAACTCATATCTTTACGTGCACCAACGACTACACGGTTATCTTCTAAATTAACTACTACTCTTTTCAAGCTCGCACCTCCTAAGACAACCTCTCTGCTGTACTTACGCCTACTCTTTAGCGGATGTTTCTTATAGTACAGTTCTAATTCACGTAACATCCGTAGTTCTTCATACGTTTGTACCTTTCCAAAGTCTTGACTATCTTTCATTGCTTTTTCTCCAAAATAAAAAGCCAGTCTGGCTAGACTGACTATTCTCTACATTATTTAGGTTTAATTTATCTAATATCCTTTTTTCCTTTAAAACTTCACTTTCTAAAACTATTCTTTTCTTCTCTTTTATACCAAACTTTTCTATAATCCAATCCATATATCTTCAACTTCTCTCCAGCGTGTTGTTCTAATGCTTTCAATTGTTCGGAATAGTTAGTATCAAACATATTATCTCTTTTATATAAATATTGTCTGTCTTTCCCTAAGACATTACGAACCGTCAAAATACTAGCAGAAATAATATGTATATTTTCTACGCTTAATTTATTGTTATTTTCTTTTTCGCAAATACTATTCATTTCGTTAATATCACTTTTTAATCTATAAATTATATCATTCAATTCTTTGATATATATTTGATAATTAATAATATCTGCATCAGGTAAATTTTCAAAACTAATCCCTTTTATTAATTCTAAGTTTTCTTCTAATGACTTTATTTGGTAGTTCAATTGTACAAAGTCAAATGTTTCTAAAGTATGTAATTTATATAAAAGCAAGTCAATATCAAATAATGCTAAATCTACAGAATTAAGTAACACTTGATATGCTTTATTGCTATATTTTTTAGAAAAATACTTTTGATTTAAATAATTTCTTACTGATATATACAACGCTATTAAAGAAATAGCAATTGGTATAATTTTATCCCAATATTTAAACATTAAATCTCACCTCACAACTATAATACAAAAGCCTAGCCATAATGACTAGACTTTATAGTGAGATGAAATTCAAACAAAAGCAAACATTTGGAATTGCACCACCGAGTTTTCTAACCGAGAAATCGAGATCAGCGTTTCTCGAGAGGACTAACCTCTGCCTGCATAATATAGTGATGTTAAGGGACATCACTTAAACCCACACGCATCATGACGTGCTCACATTATGCTCCTTCATTCTCAAAGGAGAGACATCATTCATGGCAAAATGATCTCATTATGAAAAACCAACATCTTTCGTGCCATCGCACAC
>SAMEA104315421__coassemble_1193_pt1 | contig 14847 bp, 15 predicted proteins | sample SAMEA104315421__metabat2_low_PE_055 | metagenome-assembled genome bin SAMEA104315421 (sample SAMEA104315421) | gut metagenome | biome: Monkey gut; feature: monkey-associated habitat; material: faeces | place: China | collected 2013
CTGACCCTACACATTTGGTTTGTCTAAAACTTTGTTCAGTTTTCAAAGATCTACTTCTTTATCGTAGCGACAACTTTTACATATTATCATTTCAAAAATATAAAAGCAAGTAAAAATTATAATTTCTTAGTAAAATCAAATTTTATACTTTTTATACGACATTTAAAATTTTAACTGACCTTGTCATAATTGTCAATAACCAATTAAAATTTTCTTTCAAGCAAATACTTTCGTATCAGCAACGAATATTATCTTACCAACTATTTCTTGGCCGGTCAATCTTTTTTTACAAGTTTTTTTAAAATGTTTTAAAGCCCGAATTATATTTAAAATCAGATTAAAAAGTTCGTATTATTCCAATCTAATAACTTAAATTCATTAAAATCATTCGTTTCTAATACCGTAACACTCGTATTAGCCACTAACCCAGCAGCTCTAATTTCTTCAAAACTCTTTCCCAATAAGCTCTTAACAGCAAAAGAAATCACTAAAGCGTGGGCTGCCACCAAGACGTTTTCCTCAGCTTTAAATCCCTCTTCAAAAATCGACTTCAACCCAGCTTGCACCCGGTGGGTAAACTGATAATAATTCTCCCCACCTAGCTTTTCGCCTTCAAACTGACTAGGATACTTTAAAAATTGCTCAAATAATTCTTCTCCTTGATGGGCTGCTACTAAATCACCATCCCACTTTCCAAAGTTCATCTCCCTTAGGTCCGCTATTTTCTTAATCTTAGGAGCCACCTCCCACTGATCAACTATATTTTGGGCTGTAACTACCGCCCGTTCTTGTGGACTAGCAAAAGCCCCCGCAAACTCAAGGTCAGCTAAATAACTACCGACCTTTTGGGCATTAATAATACTTTCAGGAAGTAATGGTGAGTCAACCGCCCCACCCTGGAACCTTCTTGCCAAATTAAATTCCGTCTTACCATGTCTCACTAAATAAAATCTCATCTGCCTACCCCTTTATTAAAGATAACTTTATAGTAGCAATAGTAACTAGCGCTAGTAAATTTTGCAAATAAAAATGCCCACCGCTCCTAAAAACGGTAGACATTTTCCCTACTATTTTTAATACCAATAACTAACAAATTAAACCTTTTGACCAAAAATCTGCATTTTAATCTTTTGCCCGGTAGGTGTTCCGGCTAGCCCACCAATTCCAGTTTCTCTCAATGACTCAGGAAGGTTCCGGCCCACTTTATCCATCGCAGAAATGACTTCGTCTGCCGGAATTTTGCTTACGCAACCTGCTAAGGCCATATCAGCTGAAATAAGTGCATTACCTGCCCCAATCGCATTTCTTTTGACACATGGTAACTCTACCAAGCCCGCAATAGGATCACAAACCAAACCTAATAAGTTACTGATAGCCATTGCCAAAGCCTGGGCACTCTGTTCAGCGTTACCACCGGCTGCTTCAACTGCGGCGGCAGCTCCCATTGCAGAGGCACTTCCGACTTCAGCCTGGCAACCACCACTAGCACCAGCAATGCAAGCCTGGTTGGCAATAATCATCCCAAAACCACCAGCTGTAAACAAGAACCTTATCATTTGTTCTTCACTTAGATTTAGTCTTTCTTCTAACATAAACAATATCCCAGGTAATGTTCCAGCGGAGCCCGCTGTCGGGGTGGCACACACAACCCCCATCGCAGCGTTAACTTCGTTAGTAGAAATAGCTGCTTGGACCGCACTCATAACGGCGTCACCCGATAGCGATTTATGTTCCTGGCGATACTTCTTAATCAAGACAGCTTCCCCACCGGTCAAACCCGTCTTAGAGTAAACACCATCACCCGTTAACCCTCGTTTTACAGCGGCCCGCATCGTTTCGAGGTTGTTTTTCATCTTATCCCATACTTCTTGTCTAGAAGCACCAGATGTTGCGCACTCCTCCTGAATCATCAGTTCAGAAATAGGAATATTTTGTGACATTGATTTTTCAACTAATTCTTTGACACTTTCCATTTTAAAAATCTCCCAACCTTATAGACAAATTATCCCATCGTACTTAGAGGCTAAGCTCTTCTTAGTCTTATCGCGCATATAGTTTTTGATATTGAACTCATAGATATTGCACTCTTTTCCTTGTAGAACTTGCCGATTTTCAAAGGGTGCTACTCTTTCGATTTCTTTTGTTAAGGCTAATTCTTTTTCCTTATTCTTATCGCTATCTATATAAAGAATAATTGGCAGTGGTCCAGCTGGTCTGATTTCCATGCCCCGTAGCATTATTTCTCTGATTTCGATTGCCCCACCACCAATAGAGCAACCTGATACCCGCATCTTTTTATCGCGACCTACCATATCTAAAACAGCTGTGTTAGGGTGATTAATCGGACTGTCACCCGGTTCTTCAATAAATTCAATCTCTAAGCCCATCTTCTTGGCTATCTCCTGAGAATTAGGAACACGAGGATCATCCGTTTCAAACCCCATTACCCCAGCGGTAATTGCATAATCTGTACCGTGACCCTTGTGGGTTTGTGCAAAGGAACCATAATAATGAACTGTTACTTCATCAGGAATTCCGCCAAATAATTTGTTAGCGGCTTGCCCAATTGCAACCGCCCCCGCTGTATGAGAACTAGAAGGACCAATCATAACGGGACCGATAATGTCAAATACACTTCTGTAATTTCCACTCATCTTTCTTATCTCCTTTACTTGATTATGCTAGTAATTAAACAGCTGCGTGTCCATGAACTACATGGCCAGCTTCTTTTTCATCTTTAGCTTCACGAATTTCATCAATGGTGTGAATCTTAATGTCGGCATGGTTGAAGAAGTAAGCCCCAACGTATGCCCAAATCGTACTATTGATAAATATCAAAATAACTGCTATTAAAGTTTTTACGAGCGGATTCATTCCGAAAACAACAATCAATCCGGCCCAAGGAGTAGCCATCCCTGTAACTCTCACTACCAAGCCAAACATGGTTACAATAATACCATTGATTGCCCCGGCTACCAAGTTAGTTACAAAAATTGGAATTGGGTTAGCTGAAATGATGTCTAATTGAGTTAACGGTTCGATTGTGACCGCAATTGTGGTGGCGTCGTCTCCAAACTTCATCTTTCTAAAGAAGGAGAAGTTTAAGAAGGAGTTCCCTGTACAACCTAAGGCCCCGATAGCCATTGGTGTACCAACTAAGCCAATTAAACTCGTCAATACCATTGATGATAGTGGAGTCATTCCTACTAGCGGAATAATTGCCCCTAAAACGGCCCCCATCACGTAAGGGTTACCTTTAGTTGCCGCTGTAATTGTACCACCAATTACAGTTAAAATTCCCATTACTCCTGGTTGGATTAAGGTTGCCACTAAATTAGTTAAGAGCGGAGCAACTAAAACCACGACGATTAAATCCAAACCACCGGTAACTCTTTTTTCGATTTCCTTAATTAAGAAGGAAATTAGGTAGGCAGCAATAAAAGCTGGTAATAATTTGAACTTCATCAAAGAAATTCCGACAATCATTGAAAAGACCGGGCTGATTCCAAACGCAAGTGGTACTAAGGCACCAGCAGCTAAACCACCCATTGAACCCATGACATCTCCGATTTGGCGTGCAATCTCAACGTGGAACACTTCACCAATCGCATAACTTAAAAATGCTTGTGGTAAGAAGGTAGCACAAGCTGCACCGGATAAAGCACTAACTGATTTACGACCATAAGGGGCTTTAAAAGTGAATAAACTCATAAGCGCAATTACTGCAAACAACATCAAAACGCCTAAAACAATAGACATAATTACTCGCCTCTTTTTTGTTATTTTGATAATTAATTATCTTTCTGATAAAAGAGTATCACTTAGATAATATTTTTGCAAGCGCTCGCTTGTGGTTTTTTTCACTTATTAAAACTTTTATTATTTTAGTCCGCGATTTACCGGCTTTTTCCACTAAAAATTGCCGATTATTAAACTTAAATTAGTTTTAGTTGCATAAACATATGTATCTTTAATCATATTTGTAGTAAAATGTTATATATAAGTATTATCAATTTGATAATAAACTATCATCTTATGGAGGGATAGCTATGGAAAGTACTGAAATTCGAACATATATCGAATCTTTTATCCCGCTTGTTAAATTCATCGCAAGTATCTTGGGCCCCAATAGCGAAGTGGTCCTTAATGATGTTACAGACTTAGAACACTCTGTCATTCACATTGAAAACGCTAATATTACCCACCGTAAAGTTGGTGATCCGGCTTCTAACCTAGCTTTGCGCACCATTAAGGCCGGTAAGAAAGAAAACCGCGATTTTATTGCTAATTACCGGGGCCGGGCTGGCAACACCAACCTTCGCTCCTCCACCTACTTCATCCGCTACCAAGGTCAAATTGTAGCTATGATTTGCGTCAACACTGACCAGTCCAGCTTAAATAATTTAACTAAACAACTAGAACTTGTCAACCAAGCATTTAACCTGCCGACCCATTCTTTAGAAGGCTATGATGACCCTAATCAGTCACAAGAACCGGTGGAACACTTTAACCAATCAAATGACTCCTTTTTAAAGAACGTTATTGCCGATAAGTGCCAGGAGTTAAATGTGTCCGTCAAGTACCTACGTAAAAAGGATAAACTAGCCATTATCCAGATTCTTTATAATGATGGCTACTTCTTATTAAAGGACTCTGTTGCCCATGTGGCCGCCGAACTAAGCACTTCGATTCCAACCGTTTACCGCTACTTAAACCAGGTTAAAAAATTAGATAACTAAGCAAAAACTGCCCCTACTTTCAAAGTGGGGCAGTTTTTGTCTACTAACTAAAAAGCGGCGCTACCGTTTACCAGTAGCGTCGCTTCTTGCTTTATTAGTCTTGTTTAGTAATAACCTCTAACCCGTGTAAGTAAGGTCTTAATGCTTCAGGCACAGTAACCGTACCATCTTCGTTTTGGTAGTTTTCTAAAATAGCAGCTACCGTTCTACCAACGGCTAAACCAGAACCGTTTAGGGTGTGAACATATTGTAACTTACCATTTTCATCCCGGTATTGAATCCGCGCCCGCCGTGCTTGGAAGGCTTCACAGTTAGAACATGAAGAAATTTCCCGGTAAGTATCTTGGGCTGGCATCCAAACTTCAAGGTCATGAGTCATAGCAGCACTAAAGCCCATGTCCCCAGTTGACAGGGTAATTACGTGGTAAGGCAAGCCTAATTTTTCCATGATGTTACCAGCATTCTTGGTCATCTTTTCCAATTCAGCGTATGAGTCTTCTGGTTTAGTGTACTTAACCATTTCAACTTTGTTAAATTGGTGCATCCGAATTAACCCACGGGTATCGCGACCAGCACTACCAGCTTCAGATCTAAATGATGGTGTTAAGGCCGTGAAGTAAACTGGTAATTTTTCAGTTGGGATAACTTCTTCACGGTAGTAGTTAGTCAATGGTACTTCGGCCGTTGGAACCAAGGTCATATCTTCACCATTTACTTGGTAAACTTGGTCCTTGAACTTAGGGAATTGACCAGTCCCAAACATTGCCTTTGCTTTAACAATGTATGGAGGTAAGACTTCTGTATAACCTTCTTTAGCGTGTTCATCTAACATAAAGTTGTAAACGGCCCGTTCTAATTTGGCACCTAAACCTTTGTAAAAGACAAACCGTGCTCCAGAAACCTTAGCAGCCCGATCAAAATCAAGAATGCCTAAGTCTTCCCCGATGTCCCAGTGAGCTTTAGGTTCAAAGTCAAATTTGCGTGGAGTCCCTACCTTGTACAATTCTACGTTGGCATCTTCATCAGGTCCAACTGGAATCGTTGGGTTAGGCATATTTGGTAGGCGGGCAGCCATATCATTAACACGTTCTTCAACGGTTGCTAACTTTTCATCAAGTTGCTTGATTTGTTCCCCGACTTCGCGCATTGCCACGATTTGTTCTTCGGCACTTTCACCATTACGTTTAGCGTTAGCGATAGCTTCTGAAACTTCGTTACGATGCTTCTTCAAATTTTCTGCTTCAACCAACAATTCCCGCCGCTTCTTGTCTTCAGCTAGTAAATCATCGATTTCTTTTTCTTCAACCCCACGGGTTGCTAAACGACGCTTATATTCTTCTACGTTATTACGCATGTCCTTCATATCTAACATAATAAAAACCTCCCTAGAGTTATATCACATCAAGGTTTACCTACCGTAGCTCAACTTTTTGCAAAAAATAAAAAGCCCTCTCATCCCCAACATTGGGACGAAAGGACTTCTTACGCGGTACCACCCAAGTTCAATGACAACTGTCATCACACTTAATTGAGTTAACGATCTCCCGTGCAGCATTACCTGCCCATACAACGAACGCTGGAGTTTCGGCTCATGATTCTCACCAACCATCATGTCTCTGGACTGCCTACTTATGGCGTACTCTGATGTTTCTTATAACTTACCTACATGGTAAATCATCTATTTTTAAAATTCAAGTCTTATTTTTATTTTTTGGTAATTTTTTATCTAAAAACTGATAATTATTTATCAGTTTGCTCATGTTCCAGTTCGTGACGGGTTAAATCAATCTCGGTCAACGGAATTAACTTCGTCTTGTAGCGAAGCTTGTAGTATAAATACAAAATAATAAATAACGGTACTGACATGTAGGTTACCGAAATGGCTTGCCAATCTAAGTTAGCAAAGGACTTAATATCCTGCCCAACGATGACCAATAAGCAAATGATTAAAGCTAGTAAGGGCCCGACTGGGAACCACTTAGCCTTGTAGCGCAACTGGGATAAATCTTTCCCCTGCGCTTTAAAAGCCCGCCGGAAGCGGTAGTGAGCTAAGGCAATTCCAACCCAAGCGATGAATCCAGTCAACCCACTGGCACTAACCAAGAAGGAATAAATTTGTTCGCCAAAAATACTGGAAAGAAATGTTAATAACCCAACTAAGGTAGTCCCTAATAAGGCTGGCATTGGAATTCCGCGCCCGTTTACCTTACCGAAAATTTTAGGAGCATCCCCACTCACTCCGAGTGCAAACAACATCCGGGTGGAAGCGTACATGCCCGAGTTAGCCGCAGAAACAACCGAAGTTAAAATAACGGCATTCATGACAGAAGCGGCCGAGGCAAGTCCTGCCCGTTTAAAGACTAGGGTAAAGGGACTAATGGTAATATCACTTGCATCAGACCCTAATAAGTTAGGACTAGTGTAAGGAATTAAGCACGCAATTACAAAAATAGCTAAAATATAAAATAATAAAATTCGCCAGAAGACTTGCTTAATAGCCTTAGGGATACTTTTAGCCGGATCTTTTGACTCACCAGCTGTAATCCCAATTAGTTCCGTTCCCTGGAATGAAAAACCAGCCACTACAAAGACCGTCAAAATGGAGGGAACTCCCCCTACAAAGGGCGCCTTTTTATAAGCAAAATTTTCTAAATAGGTAGCATGACCACCCATAATTCCCACGATTGTCAAAAAACCGACTACTAAGAAAATTAAGACGGTCACCACTTTAATTAGCGACATCCAATACTCTGTTTCCCCAAAAGAAGCGACTGATAAAGCATTAATTAAGAAGATGATAATTAATGCCCCTAAACTAAAGACCCAACTAGGTACATGGGGGAACCAGTAGCGTAAAACAATCGCCGCCGTCGAGATATCTACCGCCAGCGTAATCGCCCAGTTAAACCAATAGTTCCAACCCATTGCAAAACCTAGGGCTGGATCTACAAACCGCCGCGAGTAAGTCGCAAACGAACCGGTCACAGGAAGGTAGGTCGCCATTTCCCCTAGTGAAGTCATCAAGAAATAAACCATTAAGCCAATCCCGATGTAAGCCACTAAGGCTCCACCTGGTCCGGCAGTTGAAATTGCTGACCCACTGGCAACAAATAACCCCGTACCGATACTCCCACCGAGGGCAATCATCGAAAGGTGCCTTGTCTTCAAAGCACGCTTCACATTATTTTTCTCCGCCATTGCGAAAAAACCTCCTAAAAATAATTTACTAGAGGTTAGGCACAATTAAGAAATAATAATTAATAAATAAAAGAGCGGACCTAAAGAAAAGATCCGCTCTTACTAACAGTCATTAATCATCAGTGTCTGAACAGCGCTCCGCAGTCATAGGCTGCGACAGTCCCTAACTTATTCAGTTAGGGCCCAGCGAGTAAGCTTAAGGAACTCACTTGCTTCGGCATTCTCTCCTTTAGCCCAGCTTCTTTGCTACCTTACTAGCTCAGCTCGGTTACTCATATCGAATGCGACCTCTTTTCAATACTGACTATTGTATAAAATTTACTTGCAAAAAACAAGTTTTTCTTAATCGGCTTCTTCGGCACTCTTAATCTGTTGCCCCATACTTTCTAAATCAGCTTGATGTTCCATGAATTCCTGGTTATCAACCGGTAAGTGTTGCTCGATTGTCGCAAATGGTTGGAGGTAAACCTGGGCTTGGTCAATTTCAAAGCCCAAAATGTGGCCCCCCATCTTCTTAGCGTCGTTCAAGTAATGAAGGTGATAGCCGGCAGCTGCCATTCCTTGGAACAATTCTGGAGCAAAGTAGCCCACCACCGTTCCTTGACTATCCGCTTCTTCAAAAACGGCTTGCTTATTAGCCACTTCCACTAAGGTTGGGTAAGGTTTTACTTGCCCTTCTACCGCCCTAGTTTGCATGTGCTTGAACTTACCTACAATCTTAACGGCAAAGAAGATATTGTGGTAGGGATACTTGGCTAAAATCTGCTTACCCAGTGCTTGCATGGATAATCCTTGTGCAGCAAATTCAACCTGTGGCTGGTCAAAGTGAACGGTGGCAAAGGGAATCATCGTTTCCGCACTTAGGGTCTTAACTTGGCCGTTGGCTTGGACCAAATAAGGAGTGCCATCTAAAACAATCATTTCCCCATTTAAGCCCGTGGCCGTTCCAATCCCCGTATCACCATGCGCAAGTAGCTCGGCTAGCTTCATGGTTCCATCGAATAAACCCGGAACTAAGAGCGCAAGCGTGCCATGTTGGTAAACTTTTTGTCCATCTTTTGTCATTGTAAAGACCTTCTTTTAAAAAAATTAGTGTAATTGGTCGTCTAAGATTTGCTTACCTAATTCTTGGTTGTCGCTGTAATCAACCGGAACGTCAACGATGACTGGTCCATCGATTGCAAAGGCTTCGTCTAAGACCTTTTCTAAGTCAGCGGCCTTGTTGACCCGTAGCCCCTTGGCTCCAAAACTTTCTGCATACTTAACAAAGTCAACCGGTCCAAATTTAACCGCAGCTGATTGGCCGTACTTCATTTCTTCTTGGAACTTAACCATGTCATAGTTACCATCATTCCAAATAATGTGGACGATGTTAAGGTTCAAGCGGACTGCTGTTTCTAAGTCTTGGGCAGAGAATAAGAAGCCACCGTCACCAGAAACTGAAACGATTTGGGTATTAGGACGAACTAAGGCAGCAGAAATAGCCCATGGTAAAGCTACCCCTAGCGTTTGCATCCCGTTACTAAAGAGCAAGTGCCGTGGTTCATAACTCTTGAAGTGGCGTGCCATCCAAATATAGAAACTACCAACGTCAACAGTTACAGTCATGTCGTCAGTCACGCGGTCTTGCAATGCTTGGATGATGCTTAGTGGGTGGCTCCGTACTTGCCCTTCTTCTAAGGCAGGTGGTTCATCCCGCAATGCTTCTTCTTTTCTGATTGAATCCAAGTATGTTTGGGAATCTTCCGGTAGCTTGTAACCCTTCATGTATGGTAATAAGAAGTCTAAGGTTTGAGCAATGTCCCCAACCAATTCTTTTTCAGGTTGGAAGTTCTTATCAATTTCTGAACGCATTGAATCGATAACCACGATGTGAGCCTTACCGTCTTTGTTCCAGTTACGTGGTTCGTATTCGATTGGATCATACCCAATGGCGATTACTAAATCACTCCGCTTAAGCAACTTATCACCTGGTTGGTTTCTAAAGAGCCCTACCCGGCCAAAGAAGTCAGCTTCCATATCGCGTGGGATAATCCCAGCCCCTTGGAAGGTTTCAACAACTGGTAAGTGGGTAGCAGCAATCAAGTTCCGGATAGCGGCAGTTGTATCCGGATCAGAAGCCCGCATCCCTAGTAATAAGACCGGCAACCGTGCTTCTTTAATCCGTTGGGAAAGCAAGGTTGATTCGATTGGACTAGCAGGTCCCAACTTAGGTGGAATCCGTGGTGCAATTACTTCAGTCTTAACTTCTGAATCAGTCACGTCTTGTGGAACTGATACAAAACTTGCCCCTTGCTTGGATGATTCTGCTTCTTGGTAAGCATTAGCGATAACTTCGGAAATGTTTTCTGGTTCTTGAACTTCGGCGCTGTACTTAGTAATTGGCGCAAACAAGGCAGCGTTATCCATGCTTTGGTGAGTTAAACGAAGTAAGTCGGTTCTTTGAACCTGACCTGCAATTGCTAAAACAGGGTCCCCTTCAGCAGTTGCTGTCACCAAACCAGTTGCCAAGTTAGATGCCCCTGGACCGGAAGTTGCAATTACAACCCCTGGCTTACCAGTAATCCGTCCAATCCCAGCGGCCATGAAAGCAGCGTTTTGTTCGTGGCGAGTAACAATTAACTTAGGTGCCTTAGGATTAACAGGATGTTCTAAACGTTCAAACACCCGGTCAATCTTTGCTCCTGGAATCCCAAAAACATATTCAACATCATGATTGGCTAAACTATCGACAATAGCGTCAGCGCCAAAACGTCTCTTTTCTTCTGACATTTCGTCCTCCTATTTTTTGCCCTTAACTACTTGTTTTCTTACCAATCTTAGCACCTTAAAAATAATAATTCCAGCCTTAAGAATTATTGTGAAATCCTTAATTTTAACTAGATACTAAAAGCTTTTATAATCGACTCTAAACCCCTCTCAAAACTTTGTGAATTTGTGTAATTTTTCGCTTTTAAATGGTAACGCTTACCTTATATATTTAAATAACTGTGCCCCCTTGCGCCAACTTCCTTGCGCTTCAAAGTTACACTTTTGCAACAACCTCAGTGAGGCCTCATTATTTGGATATACGTAGGCTAGCACTTCCTTATCATCCAAGGTCTTACAAAGAGCTTGCAACGCTTCAGTCATATATCCACGCTGCCAGTAGTTACTATTTAGAGCGTAACCTAACTCAAATTTGCTACTAGCAAAGCTAGGGTAAAAGCTAATGTTACCAATTACCTTTTGGTGTAAGCGACTGTAAATCGCTAGTGCCCCTTGATTTTGCAAGACTTCTAAAAATAATAACGCCCCCCGGATATCGCTAACGGCTGTAAACCCGGCTGCCTGGGCAACCTTTTTTTGGCTGGCATACTCATAGACATCAGTCAAATCGTCAATCACATAGGGTCTAAGTAGTAATCGTTTCGTCTTAATTTCCATTACTTTTTCCTGGCTTTCCGCCGTTTTTTGGCCTCCCTAACAGGGTCGATAAAAGTATAGTCGTCGTTAGTAACTACTTGCTTTTTAGTCGCTAATATATAGGCTGCTATCTCACCAATAACTGGAATAAAGACCATTACAATTGCAATGACCGGAATCTCTGCATCCCTAAAGCGTCTAATTAGGGCACTCATATTAGCAATCAAGATGAAGCCAATGAACACCCTCACCATAAAATTCAAAAAGAAGTTGGCAAAATTAGGCTCAACGCTCCTAAGCCCCGTCACGACCACGGACAAGACTAGTGAAAATACAAAAGTCAAACCAATCATCCCTACAAAGCTCCACCAAAAATCGGCCCGGCCCATTCGTTTATTAATATTGAACCAGTCTTTTAGGTATAATTTTGTCGACGGGATTAACCCAGGCTTTTCATTTTCATTTGCCCGCGTTACTTTGCCCTTAAGCTTTTGCAACTCTGCGCGCTGTTCTTCTTCGGCTTTCAAGATGCGCTGGTAACTTGCGTTTAAATCGTCATAATCGCCTTCAAAAATCTGTTTGAAGATATTGTCTTGGTCTGGTTGCTCCTCTTTTTCTACCTGGGGCGTCTCCTTTTTTAAGGGTTCACTTTGATGGTAATACTGAGCCTGGTCCGCCCCACAATGATAACAATAATTAGAGTTTACCGGAATTTCTTGCTGACACTTCTTACAAGCCTTTTGCTCCTCATCAGCCTTGAAACGATCCTGGCTAACCCCACAAGCCGGACAAACCCGCTCTGCCTCACCAATAATGCGACCACAACGTTGACAATAATAATCCATTACTTCCATCCTTCCTTAATAACACTAATAAATTCTTTCAAAATCGGCCGTAATTCCTTGTCCTTAAGCCAGATTAGCGCCATCTGCGTTTCCCAGGCTGGATAATCAACCGGAATAATGCGACAATTACGGGCTAATTTAGCAATCGATTCAGGTACAAGCGCCAGGCCTAGTTTCATCTCCGCCCAATAAAGCGCGGTTCGAGCGTCATCACATTCCATTAATACATTGGGCTTAATCCCATAATGTTCAAATGAATCGGTGAAGATATTCTTAAACCGCCGATAGATAATGAGGGGATGTTCTTCTAAATTCGTTAAAGTAAAACTAGTTGGTAGCTGGTGGGAATAGTCATTAGCACTAACTACCACCATCTTTTCCTTAGTGAGGTAGTTTAATTTTAACCCCCGCTGATTAAAGGGTGTCCGCACAATGGCCAAATCCAGCTGGCCTTGGTGAAGCTTCTCGATAATTCCATAGGTATTGTCTTCGTAAATTTCATAACTAACATCCGGATAGCGTGCTTGAAAATCGGCTAAGGCTACAGAAGCCATAAACCCACCCGATGAAGAAATTAGACCTAACGAAATTGTCCCAATCTGTCCTTGGTTAGCCTTACGGACTTTTTCTTCAGTCACCTGGGTTAAATCCACTATTTGGCGGGCGTAGTCCGTTAGCATCTTCCCTGCCTCAGTTAAAATTACCCCCTTAGCGGTTCGTTTAAACAACTTGACGTCTAAATCCTTTTCTAGCTCCTTTAGCTGATAACTTAAAGGTGGCTGGGCAATATGCAAGCGCTTAGCCGCTGCCGTTACCTGCTTTTCTTCTGCTACGGCTAAAAAATACTTTAGTTGCTTTAGATTCAAACTCTCACCTCCAATATACTTTTTTTATATATCATCAAGTATAAATTAGTATTTTTCATATATCAATATTAGTGCTATCATTTAACAGAAGCTTTATAAAAAGGAGTTTTTGCTATGCTTACAACAGCTTTAACCATGTTACTAGTCGGCATCTTTGCCGGAACCATGGGTGCCATTTTAGGAATCGGGGGCGGAATGATTATCACCCCGATTGTTACCCTAGCGTTAGGGCTAGACATTAAATACGCTATTGGCGCTAGTATTATCGCCGTAATTGCTACCAGTTCAGGCGCAACCATCGCCTACCTTAAAGATGATGTTTTGAACTTACGGGTGGCAATGTTTTTGGAAATTGCCACCACCATTGGGGCCATCGTTGGAGCCTTACTAACGGGCTATTTCAATGGCAACATCTTATACTTCTTGTTTGGAGCCCTGCTGGTCTTTTCTAGTTGGAATATGTACCGTAAGTTGCGCCTAGGTAAGGAAGTCTTAAAACGAGCTAACCCTGATAAGCTTGCGACTAAATTTAAGTTGAATAGCTCTTATTATGATAAAAATCTCAACCAACAAATTGATTACCAAGTAGAAAATATCCCCTTAGGGTTATCAATTATGTTTGGCGCCGGCCTAGCGTCTGGAATGCTTGGAATCGGTTCGGGAGCCTTTAAGGTTATGGCCATGGATAACGCTATGAAGATGCCTCTAAAACCTTCTAGCGCCACCAGTAACCTTATGATGGGGGTGACCGCCGCTGCTTCTGCTACCGTTTACTTCTTTAATGGGGCCATCAAACCCGAAATAGCTGTCCCCTTAGCCTTGGGAATTTTAGGAGGAGCTGCCTTAGGAAGCAGAATTATGCCTCATCTTCCCGCTAAAGTTATTCGGATGATCTTTATTCCCATCCTCCTTTACCTGGGCTTACAAATGATTCTTAAAGCATGTGGGGTGATGATTTAATGACTAAACACGATTTACAAACTGAAATGAATCAAGTTGAGCTCTTAATCGGGAAAATTATGCGGATTGGGGTTTTAATTGCCGCCTTCGTTATGATTATCGGTCTTGGTTTACTACTAGTCACCGGTAAAAGTGGTTACCCCGGTACCTTCTACCCAACAACTCTGCAAGCCATTATCGCCGGGGTCTGCGCTTTTAAGGCCGCTGCTTGGATGATGCTTGGTATCTTTCTACTAATCTTGACCCCAGTCTTGCGCGTTGTTATTTCAATTTACGCCTTCGCTAAGGAAAAAGATCACCTCTATGTTTGGATTACCTCCATCGTCTTAGTGATTCTCGTTATCAGCTTTATCATCGGTCATCACTAGGAGGGAGTTTAATGGAGAATAGTAATGAAAACTTACGGCGAAAAAAAGAATTAAGACGTCCTCGGCCGCGAAAGAAACAAGGCTGCTTTACCCTCGGTTTATTAATTTTTGTTGTACTGGCTTTGGTTGCTGGCAGCTACCTAAAAAAGCATCTAGCAACCGCTAAACAAACAGCCGCTGATATTTACCAGTCCACCAACACGAAAAAGGCCCGTAATGTTGACGCAATCTTGAAACAAAATAAGCCCGTCTCTATCTTGTTACTGGGAACGGACACCGGAGCCTTAGGAAGAACCTTCCAAGGGCGGACTGATACAATAATCCTAGCCGTCCTTAATCCCAAGCAAAAGACGATGACAGTCGTCAGCATCCCGCGCGATACCGAGGTGGCTGTATTTGGCTACGAACAGTATTTCCCAAGTAAAATTAACGCTGCCTATGCCTACGGTGGAGCTAAAACCGCACT
>SAMEA104315421__coassemble_1195_pt1 | contig 14840 bp, 14 predicted proteins | sample SAMEA104315421__metabat2_low_PE_055 | metagenome-assembled genome bin SAMEA104315421 (sample SAMEA104315421) | gut metagenome | biome: Monkey gut; feature: monkey-associated habitat; material: faeces | place: China | collected 2013
TTTATTAATAGAAAATAAAAATAATTATTGAATAATTAAAAGTTACCGGTTATAATATGATAAACTCTAGGTGTGTAAGGAGGAAATTATTATGACAACTAACTGTATGAGTAATTATAGCTATGGCCCTAATTGTTTTGATGAATTACCCGCGATTCTAGCTGGGTATGGTTTTACAAAGGTCGTCTTTATTGGGGGTAAACGGGCCCTCGCTAGTTCTCAAACTGAGGTTAAACAGGTTCTTAGTCAAGCTAATGTAGAGGTAACGGCTAGTTTAGTCTATGGGGTTGAATCTACCCAGGCTAACATCGATAGACTAGTTGCAACTGAGGAAGTCGCTGCTGCGGACGTTATCTTTGGTTTTGGCGGAGGCAAGGCCTTAGATACAGCCAAAATGGTGGCGATGGAGTTGGCTAAACCAATCTTTACTTTTCCAACAATTTGCTCTAACTGTTCCGCCGGAACTGCTGTGGCCGTCATTTATCACGATGATGGCTCATTTGACCGCTATGGATTTCCTCCGGTTCCACTACATGTTTTTATTAATACCCAGGTAATTGCTAATGCACCTGCTAAGTATTTTTGGGCTGGAATTGGCGATGGGATTAGTAAAGCCCCTGAAGTAGCCCACTGTGTAGCTCACGCCAAGGAAACGGGCATGGAGCTTCCTCATACCGCTACGCTGGGAGCAGCGATTGCAGCCTCATCTAAGGGTGCTTTTTATCAATATGGTCCTCAAGGAATCGCAGATGTTAAAAATAACCTAGCGAGTCGAGCCGTTGAAGAAGTTGCTTTAGATATTGTTGTTTCAACTGGTTACGCCTCGAATTTAGTTAACCAAAAGGAATTTTATTTTAACTCCTGTCATGCACACGCTTTTTATAATGCCACCACTGCTATTAAGCGTGAGGGAGAGTACCTCCATGGACAAATTGTTTCGTTTGGGGTCTTGGTATTACATGCTTACTATCAGGAAGATGAGGAATTACAAAGGGTGCTGGCTTTTAACCACCGCTTAGGCCTGCCGGTGACCTTGGCTCAGTTGGGATTAAGTCAGGCTGATATTCCGAAGTTGGTCGAGGTAGCAATGACCACTAACGAGTACAAACACCTTCCATTTGAGCCAGATCAATTCGCGGCTGCAATTAAGCGGGCCAATGAGTTAGGACAGGCATTGATTAAATAAGTGGGGAATTACACTTTCAGAAAATCTTATGAAGTGGATTGACATGATTAGTAAGACAGCCATTCCAATTATTATACTGGCTTTGGGGATGCAGTTAATGTGGTCGCAAGTAAAATTGATTGGGCCAGCGTTGGTTTGGCCAGCTTTGTTAAGCTAATTGTTGCACCATTACTAGCTTGCCTAATCTGTCTAGCTTTTCCTGTCAGCCCCTTATTGCTTAATATTATCGTGATTATGACTGCGCTGCCTAGCGCGGCTAATACCACGATTTACGCAATTCAATACAATGCCGAGCCGGACTATGTCTCAGCTTGTACCTTTGTTTCAACTATCCTAAGTTTTATTAGCTTAACCTTTTTGCTCAATTTGACAGTATAAATAATGAGGTCGGAACTTTCTTTATTCAAGTAGTTTCCGACCTCATTTTTAATAGGCGTAATAGGTGATTGTGCGTTGCTTTAAATCTTGGAGCTGGCGATGATTATGGGGGTAATCTTGGTGGATAACTTGATAATCACTGAGATTGATGGTAGCTGGTTGGGCTAAAACCACCCAAGTTACATTTGGTAGTAAGGGCGGGGTAGTTAGACTGCCTTGGTATTGATAGTAAGCTAGTTGTTTTTCAAAAAGCTTGCTAAAAGCACTCGTAGTGGCTTGGCCCTTGTACAGGCTATCCCAATTACGGTTAGGAGCTTCTTCGCTAATATTAGCCAGTAAGGCTAGCACTAAGGTGTGTTTTTTTGCATCCTGGCAGACAAAATGTAGTTCACACTTTGCTGGTTGCTGATTTAAATAGTGCTCACTGCCATCGTGAAAGTGCATTTTTTGCAAAAAATAAGTTTTCTTTCCTAATTGAATCGTACCAGTGAGTAAAAATTGCGGTCCGTTTACCTGATCCTTCTTTTTAACCGGACCGCTAGTGAGGTTAACCGTTAGGGGTTGATCAGCAACTGATTTAAATTGGCAAGTAGGGGTAGCTATGTTAATGGGGGATTCTAAGTTACTTAGGCGGGGCCACTGGTCTTGTAGCTGGTAATCTAATTTTGACATCAATAATCAGTCCTTTGCTAATAATTGTATCGGTACGCTTAGCTTTTTTTGAAGTGTTTGGCTACCAAATTATGCCTACTCTTACTATAATTAACTTTAAATTAAAAAGCAATAAGAGTAGGTGGTTAAAATAAATAAAACATTCTTACTGGCAGCTGATTTAGCTGGAATCGGTAGCATGTCTTTGAATAGCGCGGTAACTATTATGCAGATGTTTGGAGTTAACTTGGCGCTTAGCCCAACCGTTTTATTATCAACTCAAAGTGAAGGCTTTGGTAAGACTACTAAACTTAGTACAGCTACTTTTTTACAGCACAGTTTTAGCCACTGGCACCAAATAGGGCAAGAGTTTAGTGGGGCACTAGTTGCCTATTATGAAGATGAAAAAATTGGAGCTTTGTTAAAACAGTGGTTAGTAACAACTAAACCGCCCTTAGTAATCTATGATCCTGCTTGTGCAGACCAGGGTGCACTTTACCCTAATATTTCTGTAGAGTTACTTAATCAGAAAAAAGAGTTACTCACTTTGGCTGACGTTATTTGTCCTAACCTAACGGAGGCGCGCTTTCTAACGGGAATTAAATCAGCCACAAGTAAGCCTGAACTGTATTTGAAGCTATTACAAGCTTTAGCCACTAGTAATTCCAGGGCTGACATTGTTATTACGGGAATTAGTCTTGGTGAAAAAAGAGGGTGTGTCTGGTTAGACCAGGGTAAGCTACAATATGCACTAACACCAACTTTAGCAAGTCATTTTTATGGGGCAGGGGATGTCTTTAGTGCTTTGCTAAGTGGCTTTTTACTTAGAGGTCTTTCCTTTTCAAAAGCAATTAGGGTAGCAACTAACCTGCTTTATTCTACCTTAGTAGCTAATTTAAACAGTGACCGGGCTGATAGCTATGGACTCGATTTAAGTTCCTTGCTGACAGATTTTATTTTGAGAAAGGATGATTTTAATGACGTCATTAACTAAAAAAATTGCACTACTTGGGATTATTACCGCTGCGAACGTGGTAATTGCCCGGACCTTTTTAATTCCAATTCCATTCACACACGGCAATATCAACCTCTGTGATGCAGGAATTGTCCTAGCGGCGCTTTTATTCGGTAGCCGAGCTGGCGGAGCCGTTGGGGCACTAAGCGGTTTATTACTTGACCTGATTTCGGGTTACCCTCAATATATGTTCTTCTCCTTACTTGCCCACGGAACTGAGGGGTACATTATTGGGCAGTTAGGTCAAAAAAAGCAGTGGTTAGGGATCTTAGCGGGGACCTTAGTGATGGTTACAGTTTATTTCGGAGCCGATAGCCTCCTTTATACGGTTCCAACTGGCTTAGTGGGTATTCCCTTAAATTTGCTTCAAGGTGTGATTGGGGTAAGTGTTGGCTATTTATTAGTTGTAGGTTTGAATAAACGCCTGGCCTTCTGAATATAAAATTCACACTTTCTTCGCTGTTTTTAGTTATTTTAGTGGTAAACTAACAGTTGAGGTGAGAGTGATGAGAAGGTTGATGCGTGAATATAGTTTTTTATTGATATTGATTGTGTTAATTAGAGAAATTAGTCTACCATATTTTATGGGTTTCTTTAGTGCTAACAGTAAGATTCAGCTGCTAAGTGAATTGGGGAGTAATAAGTTTCCCTTCCACCAAGCCTTTGACCGTTGGGAATTTATTGATGGCATTTTGTTTATGCTAGGGGCTTATTACATTTACTTGTGGGCACAAAGACAGGCTGCAAGTAGGTATGCTAAACCATTAGCCTTACTAGTGGCCCTGTATGGATTAGGAGACTGTTTACTGACCTCGATGTTTGTGTATTCAGGTTCAACCTTTGCTAACTGGCACAGTTTCTTACACAGTATTGCTTCTGTATTGGGTTATTTAGGCCTTTATTTAGCTAACTTATTAATTGCTAAAATTAAGCGTGATAATCGGTTCTTAGTAATGGTTATCGGAGTTAGTCAGTTGTTGAGTTTAGGTTTAAATTTATTGATGGAATCACCATTAGTAACCAAGGCTAGCACCGTAGGGTTGCTGCAGTGCGTAGCATTGGATTTGATGTATTTGCCCTTGCTAATCTTAGCTTGCTTAGAGTTACACCGCAAGTTAGCCTTAATAAGGGTGCGTAATTAAAAGCTACTTAGCCAGTCTAAGTGGCTTTTTTAGTAGCGCTTGTTATTTTGGGCTGTTCATTTTATATTTAAGTGTAGACTTAATTAGTTAGAGGGATTTAGATGACGAGAAAAATTGGGATTTTTAGCGACGTTCACGGAAATTATACTGCACTAAAGGCAGTGTATGAGGATGCATTGGCGTTAGGGGTTGATGATTTTTGGTTTTTAGGTGACTTATTTTCACCTGGGCCAGGAGCTCAAGACTTGTGGGAACTGTTTATCCAAATGAATCCTAGCTATTGTTTGCGGGGGAATTGGGATGACCTGTTGGTCAATTCAATTGCAGGGCGGTTACCAACCGATAAGGAAAGTAAAATCTACTTTGCCAAGTTAGCCCAAACCTTGGCTAAACGCTTGGCACCGGAGGTGGTAACGGAAATTGAGCGCTGGCCTTTGGCAAAGCAAGTAGAGCTAACTGGGTTAAAAGTCGGTTTGTCCCATAATTTGCCTACTTTTAACCACGGCCAGGCTTTATATCCGCTTGCTGACCAAGCTAACTTTGATCAGTTATTTGAGTTAAAACCAGATTTAGATTTGGCAGTTTATGCTCACGTGCACCATCCGCTTATGCGTTATAGTAGTCAAGAACAGCTGATTTTTAATCCAGGCTCAGTCGGCCAGCCGTTTAGTCAGCACCCTATCTTCCAGGCTGATTTACGGGCTAATTACTTAGTTTTGACCTTGGCAGAAAAAAAGCTAACTGAGGTTGATTTTCGAAAGGTAGACTATGACCACCAAGCAGAGCTTAAGCGGGCGCAAGCAGTGGAACTTCCGTACTTAGACTTGTATGAAGAACAACTCGTAAGTGGGCGGATTCACAGTCATGATTATGAACTATTGGCCAAAATTAATACTGAGCGTGGTTACCGGCAAGATGTACTAGCTTATAACCAGGCAAAAAAACGTTTTAAAAATTAAAAAGACTGTTTAAATGAAAATAACATGCTATACTAATAGTAGCGTAGTTGCGAGCTTTTGAGGAAGTTAAATCTCAAGAGCTCATTTTATTTTTGGAGGAATTTTTCATGAATGAGACAGTTTCGCGGAAAACCAATATTTCCGTAGCTTCTGTGGGGATTTTAACCTTTACGGGAATTTTGATTGAAACTTCCCTTAACGTAACCTTTCCCACCTTAATGTCAACTTTTAATGAGCCCTTAGCGGTAGTGCAGTGGTTGACGACTGGCTACCTACTAATGGTAACTTTGATGATGGGAGCAACCGCCTTTTTACTAAAAAGGTTTAAGGCCCGGCGGTTATTTTTAGTAGCAAGCAGCCTGGCCATCATCGGCGGGATTTTATGCTTATTTGCTCCTGAGTTTTGGTTGTTAATGTTAGGCCGGTTACTACAAGCAGCTGCTACCGGAATTGCTACCCCGTTAATGTTTTCGGTCGTCTTTAATAAGGTTCCCGCCAAGAAATGGGGGACTTATACGGGAATTTGTGCAATGTTAATTTCACTTGCACCAGCTTTGGGTCCGACTTATGGGGGAATAATGAATCACTACCTAACTTGGCGTTATTGCTTTGTGTTTGTAGTAATCTTATTAGGTTTAGCTTTAGTGGCAGGCTTACTTAACTTTGAGGATAATGAAACCTATCCACAAACTAAGTTCAACCTCCTAAGTTTTATCTACTTAATTTCTTTTCTAACTGGCCTGGAATTTGGGTTGCAACAACTCAGTTCACGCCTAGGCTTAGCGGTAGGTTTAATTATTCTTAGTTTGGTGTGCTTAGCCTTGTATATCTTTAGGTCACTAACCAAGGCTAACCCCTTAATTGATTTAAGAATTTTAAAGGATTCTTATGTTAGTTGGCGACTTGTAGACTACTTTGGCTTGCAGTTTACCAATATTTCTTTATCTTTCATTATTCCGATTTTTGCTGAGAATTATTTACACGTCAATTCTTTGGTGGCCGGGTTAATGTTGCTACCAGGTTCATTAGCTGGTGCAATAATCGCCCCAATGGCTGGACGTTGGTACGATAAGAGTGGGGCTAATAAGCCGATTCCACTGGGTAACTTTTTGATGTTATTAGGGGCAGTGCTATTTGCCAGCTTGACTAAGCAGTTAACGGTTGCTTTGATTGTAGTCTTTTATATCTTCACCCGAGCTGGGTTTAACATAGCGTTTGGGAACGTTATGACTGATTCGGGTAAGGCTGTACCACTAACTAAAAAAGCGGATCAAAATTCACTCTTTAGTATGTCGCAACAATATGCTGGTTCACTGGGAACTGCTATTATTTCGGGCATTTTGACTTTCGCCCAAAAGGATAGTGGCACTTCCTTACAGGCAATTAAAGTTGGAAGTCAGTTGAGTTTTGGCTTTTTAGCCATGATTTCATTTATCGGTCTTCTTAGTGTTATAATCTTGCATAAGAGACACGTGCCGGCCAAAAAACAATTTGATAAGTAAGAAGTTTAGGCCTTCTTTCCCAACGTTTAGGGAAAGAAGGCTTTTTAGTACGGATTTAGGGTTAAATGCTGATGGAAAAATGGCTGGGTAGTAAGGTTAAGTAAATATAAAAACGTATTTCAAGTTAAAACACTGATAAATGCTGATTTGATTGGAGCAAATACTGATTAATTAGGTTCAAAATAACGAAGCCGTGCTAGAATATAGGTGTAGAAAATGATAAGGCTTTCACAAAGTTAGGAAGTGAACTAGATGCCTAGAGATACAGGAATTATTTTTAATATTCAACATTTTTCAATTCACGATGGTCCGGGAATCCGGACAACGGTTTTTCTAAAGGGCTGCCCGTTGCATTGTCCCTGGTGCGCTAATCCCGAATCACAAAAGCGCCAACCAGAAGAAATGTTAGATGGTCAAACCAAGCGGCCAGTTATTATGGGAGAAGAAAAGTCCGTCTCAGAAATTATGGCCGAGGTCAAAAAAGATCAGCCCTTCTACGAAGAGTCTGGGGGAGGTTTAACCCTTTCTGGGGGTGAAATTTTTACCCAGTATGAATTTGCTAAAGAAATCCTCAAAGCCGCTAAGAAAGCAGGAATTCATACCGCGATTGAAACAACTGCTTACGTTCAAACCAAAAGATTTCTTGACTTAATTCAATATGTTGATTTTATCTACACTGACCTAAAGCACTATGATTCAGCCAAGCATCAGCGAGTGGTTGGTGGTGGTAACGAACTAATTATAAAAAACATCACTGCCGCCTTTGCAGCCGGTAAGCAAATTGTGTTACGAATTCCGGTGATTCCAGATTTTAATGACTCGTTAGAGGATGCAGAGCAGTTTGCGCAACTTTTTAACCAAATGAAAGTTAAACGGGTGCAACTGTTACCGTTTCACCAATTTGGACAAAATAAATACCGGTTACTTAAGCGCCAGTACACCATGGCCGCTTATCAAGCCTTACATCCCGAGGATTTAAAAGCTTATCAAGCAGTTTTCTTACACCATGACATAGATTGTTATTTCTAAGGAGGAAAAAACAATGGCAACAGCACTTTTAACTCAAAAATATACTAACGATGTCCAAACAAACTCTCAGAAGCACTTTGGCTATCTAACTCCACGAATGTATGCTTATCGCGACAAAGTCCTTACTAAAAAGCCATATATTGATGCACAACGGGCTTTACTTGCGACCGAAGCCTACCGTAAGTACCAAGCACAGCCGGTGGTTTTAAAACGGGCGTATATGTTAAAAAATATTTTGGCCAAAATGTCGCTATATATCGACGATGAAACTTTGATTGTTGGTAACCAGGCATCAGGCGACAAGGATGCACCAATTTTTCCTGAGTATACTTTGGAATTTGTTTTGGATGAATTGGATAAGTTTGAAAAGCGTGATGGGGATGTCTTTTATATTACCGAAGAAACCAAGCAACAGCTTAAAAAGATTGCCCCGTTTTGGGAGCAAAATAATTTGCGGGCGCATGCGGATACAATGCTTCCCAAAGAGGTTCAAGTCTACATGCAAACCGGATTCTTTGGGATGGAAGGCAAAATGAACTCCGGGGATGCGCACCTAGCAGTCAATTACCAAAAGTTACTAAAGCTAGGCTTAGTTGGTTTTGAAGAGCAAACCAAAAAGGCTAAGGCCAACTTGGATTTAACTAAACCAGATAGTCTAGATAAGTATCATTTTTACGACGCAATCTTAATTGTGATTGAAGCAGTTAAAGATTATGCTCACCGGTTTGCAAAGTTAGCGCGGACCCAAGCAAAAACAGCTTCAAACCAGCGACAAAAAGAGTTGTTACAAATTGCAGCTACTTGCGACCGGGTACCTTATTACCCAGCGCAAACTTTTGCGGAGGCAGTACAAGCGGTGTGGTTTATTCAATGTATTCTCCAAATTGAATCTAACGGCCACTCCCTGTCTTACGGACGGTTAGACCAGTATTTGTACCCATATATGAAAGCAGACTTAGATGCGGGAATCGAAACGGAAGCTAGTGTCGTAGAACGGCTCACTAATCTTTGGATTAAAACGTTAACTATTAACAAGGTTAGAAGTCAAGCCCATACTTTTTCTTCGGCCGGCTCACCTCTTTATCAAAACGTCACAATTGGTGGGCAAACTAGGGACAAGCAAGATGCAGTTAACCAATTATCGTTTTTAGTTTTAAAGTCAGTTGCACAAGCGCACTTACCCCAACCTAACTTAACTGTCCGTTACCATGCTAATTTAAACCCCGACTTTATGAATGAAGCCATTGAAGTCATGAAGCTTGGGTTTGGGATGCCTGCCTTTAATAACGATGAAATCATCATTCATTCCTTCATCAAGAAGGGGGTAAAAGAAGCAGATGCGTATGATTACTCGGCCATTGGTTGTGTTGAGACGGCAGTTCCTGGTAAATGGGGTTACCGGTGTACAGGGATGAGTTACATGAACTTCCCAAGAATTTTACTAATTGCAATGAATCGGGGAATCGACAAGACATCTGGTAAGCGGTTTGCCCCTGATTATGGCTATTTCCCAGAGATGAAGTCCTATGCCGAATTAAAAGAAGCCTGGGATAAAACTGTTCGCTACCTAACGAAGATGAGTGTCATCGTTGAAAATGCGGTTGACTTGACTTCTGAGCGGGAAGTGCCTGACATTTTATGTTCTGCTTTGACGGATGATTGTATCAAACGGGGCAAGCATATTAAGGCAGGAGGAGCTGTTTATGATTTTATTTCTGGTTTACAAGTGGGAATTGCCAACCTAGCGGACTCCCTAGCTGCAATCAAGAAGTTAGTCTTTGAAGAGCACAAAATAAGTCCTAAAGAACTATGGGATGCTTTAGATAGCGATTTTGCCGGTGAACGCGGGGAAGAAATCCGCCAAATGTTAATCAACGATGCCCCTAAATATGGTAACGACGATGACTACGCTGATCTATTAGTGAGAGCTTGTTATGACGTTTACGTCGACGAAATTGCCAAGTATCCGAATACGCGCTATGGTCGGGGACCAATTGGGGGGATTCGTTACTCTGGAACTTCCTCAATTTCTGCAAACGTGGGTCAAGGATACGGAACAATGGCTACACCGGATGGACGGCACGCTAAAGCCCCACTAGCTGAAGGGTGTTCGCCTGCCCACAACATGGATAAACAAGGACCAACTTCAGTTTTAAAGTCTGTGTCTAAATTACCAACCGAAGAAATTGTAGGTGGGGTATTACTCAACCAAAAAGTTAACCCACAAACACTGGCTAAACCAGAGGATAAGCAAAAATTGATTATGTTGTTGAAGACCTTCTTCAACAGGTTACATGGTTACCATATTCAATATAACGTTGTGTCTAAGGAAACGCTGATTGACGCTCAAAAACATCCGGAAAAACACCGGGATTTAATTGTCAGAGTAGCAGGATATTCGGCCTTCTTCAACGTTTTGTCTAAGGCAACTCAAGATGATATTATTGCGCGGACTGAACAAGCAGTCTAATCTAAATAAAGGTGGAAAAACTAATGGAATTTATGATTGACTCACTAAATATTGCTGAAATTAAGAAGTGGGCGCAAATCTTGCCTCTAGCAGGAATTACTTCTAACCCAACGATTGCCAAAAAGGAAGGTGCAATTGACTTTTTTGCACAGGTAAAAACGGTTCGACAAATTATTGGTCCCGCTCCAAGTATTCATGTCCAGGTAGTTGCTTCCGATTATGAGGGGATAATTGCGGATGCTCATAAGCTAAAAGAACAGTTAGGTGGTAACCTCTACATTAAGGTACCGGTGACAACCGAAGGTCTAAAAGCCATTAAGCAACTCAAGCAAGAAGGGTTCCAAATTACGGCGACAGCTATTTATACTAGCTTACAAGGCCTACTTGCACTAGAGGCGGGAGCGGATTATCTAGCTCCTTACTATAACCGGATGGAAAATCTCAACACTAATCCCTTAGAGGTTATTGATCAACTGGCCCTAGCAATTGAGAGAAAACACAGCCAAGCCAAGATTTTAGCTGCTAGCTTTAAGAATGTTGGCCAAGTAACGAGCGCTTTAGCCCGCGGAGCCCAAGCGGTTACCGCTAGTCCTGCTATTTATGAAGCTGGATTTGCCAATCCGGCCATTGCCAAGGCTGTAGCTGACTTTGCTAATGATTGGCAAGCAACTCAAGGTAGAAATAGGATTTAATTAATGAGGAATAACTTGTACTTGCTATGAGTTATTCCTCTTTGTGTTAAAATTATTAGTGAGGGGGGATTTTTTTGTACTCACAGGCCCAACGCCTAGAAGAAATAAAACAGCTTTTGGCTAAAAAACACCAACTGACGACTAGACAGTTGGCCCACCACTTCGGGATTGCCTTTGATACTGCACGCCGGGATGTCTTAAAGCTAACTTCGACTGGTCAAGCGGTACGAATCCATGGTGGCCTAATGGAAGCTAAGCTTAACAATGTACCAGGCTTTGTCACTAGAACCCACATCCAGTCCCCAATTAAGGCCAAGATGGCTAAGCTTGCCAGTCAAGAAGTCCATCCAGGCGGTCTATATTTTATTGGGGCTTCGACTACGTTAATGCAAATGTGTGAACTTTTAGGGCAGGTTAATACTACCGTGGTTACCAATTCGATTGATAATGCCATCAGGTTAACTCTGCATGAATTACCTGCAGTTGAATTATTGGGGGGTAAAATTGATAAGGGGAATCGTTACACTTACTCGCTAGAAACATTAGCTAAATTAGATAATTATACTTTTGACGCTACTTTCTTGGGGACGTCAAAGATTCAAGCCGATGGGGTTACGATTGTTGATGCCTACGATGCAACTATTATAAAAAAGGTCATCGCGCGCTCTAAGAAAGTGGTCCTTGTCGCCCAAAAATATAAATTTGAGGCCCAAAATTCTTCTCCGTATAAATCTGCTGACCTTAAAGATATCGACGTATTAATCACGGATGAGCCTTTATCAGCTCAGTACCGTGCTTATTTTAAACCCGATTTAAAAGCGAAGTATGTTAAAGATTAGTAAGAAGGGAGTCTTTTTAATGGCTACAGACCAATTATTAGACTGGATTATCGAATTACAAAGTATTGCCCAAGCGGGTCTAACTTACGGTAAAGATATTTATGACCGCGAACGTTACCAGCGCCTGCGTGAAATTGCCGCGGAGATGATGGCCCAAAAGAGTGGTCTTTCTTTGGAGCGGGTGACAGGCTTATTTTGCAATGACAGTGGCTACCAAACACCCAAGTTAGACACCCGGGCAGCCATCTTTAAGGATGATAAAATACTACTGGTTCATGAAAATGATGGAAGCTGGTCACTTCCAGGTGGATGGGTAGAAGTAAATCTTTCCCTTAAAGAAAATACACTTAAAGAAATCAAGGAGGAGACTGGCCTAGATGCCAGCGTAGAGCGAATTATTGCCCTTCACGATCGAAATAAACATAATCCCCCTAAATATGCGTACGGCGTTTGCAAAGTCTTTGTCCTCTGTCAGGCAAGGGGTGGTAGTTTTAACAAAAACATTGAAACTACCGGTTACGCCTACTTTGCTGAAAATAACTTACCCCAACTTGCCCTGGCTAAAAATAATGAAGAGCAAGTTAAAATGTGTTTTCAAGCTTACCACAATCCTAACTGGAAGCCCGTTTTTGACTAGATGTGTAAAATGTCCAGCTACTTTAAAATGAGTAGCTGGATTATTTTTTGATGTAACTTGACTATGACATCATATACGGATTGTAGTATAATTAAAGGTGGAACGTTAGTTATTTAACATCATTGGAATGTAAATTATATTATTTTCTTTATTTTGATTACATTTAAATCTAACTTTACAGGAATTTTTTTTTATATTTGTTATCGATTATCAAATAACTAAAATCATATATGGTTGATATTTTGGGAGATGAAGAGTATCATTAGTCACGAAAGGAGCTGAGCTTTTAGATGAAATTTTCAATTGAATTAAAATTTCACTCGCCTAAAGATGCAGCAATTGAATTACCAATTAGGTACCAAAAGGCCTTCTTATATCTTTTTAAGACAGGTTTGTCACATGTTGATTCAGAATTGTTTGCTTATTTGTATAAAAAGAATACCCCCAAGTTATTTTGCTTTGCCACTAATTTTCCAAACGCTAAGTTTTTTAAAAATGCAATCGTTTTAGGGGAGAGGCAAAATGCGTACTGGCAACTAAGTACGGACGATGTGCAAATGGGCTTGTCTTTTTATAATGCCCTAATCTATCTACATAAAAACGGGCCGTGGCCTTTTAATAAGTACGTGGAAGTGACTTTTAGTGCTCCAGTTCAAGTTAAGGAGCCTGTAATTGTAACTGATGAAATAAAGGTAAAGACCTTGTCACCACTGGTTGTAAGACAAGACAAGCGCTTGTTTTTATCAGGAACTAAGGAGGCAGACTTGGAGAATTTTAACCTAGTTTTAAAAGAAAACATGCAAAGTAGGTTTCAAGACTACTACCCTAAGGCTGTTTGCGCTCTGATTGAGGAGCTAACTTATACACCAATTAATACCCGTAAGACAGTCATTAAGAGTTTTGACATCAATGTCGAGGCTACCGTTGGGACGTTCACCCTCACAGCGGATTCAACTTTACTAAATATTATTTTGAAGAACGGTTTGGGGATTCGGACGGGTAATTTTTCTGGCTGCCTAAAAATCGTTGACTAAAGAAGGTGAATAAAGAATGCAAGGAAGCGTAGGTAATGAACCCAAGATTCGCTTTGAATCCCAGGGAGGTTGGTTAGAAAATGCCGGTATTGTGGGGTTAGCGAGAATCTTAGGGAAAGATTGTTATAGTATCGAAGGCAATTCCTTACTTGTTGAAATGGAAGCGCTTAATAATTTTGCCCAAAATTACTTTAAGTTCTTTATTAATGAATATGGCAGACAAACGCGCTTAGTTAGGATTACGAATGAGGGCGCTGCAAAGAAGTTAGCAGAATGGAAAAATTTAGACGCTGATACTATAGACCCTAAAGTAATCTATAATCAGCTTGAGAATTGGTATAAGAACTATCTTAAGTATTATGTTGATTCTGGAAGTTTCAAGAAAATTAGTAGCTTGGCTCCCCCAGCTTTTGATGTTAAAGCAACTCTTAAGGAATGTAGTCAAGAACTAAAGAATTTAAAGAAGCTTCAAAAAAATAAGCAGGAGTTTAATGAGGCATTGCAGCAACTTGCTGGTAAGTTACTGAATTTCACTAATTATTTTCAAGAGACAAAATTTAACAACCTTGATTTAAAAGATTATTTTATGGCTAAGACACTTTCGTACGTTGTAATTAATAATGCTTGGAGTGGCATTTCCTTCTTAAATCCCCAAGCCAAAACCGCCGACTTATATCAGGATTATGAAGACACCTTTGTCAAGCCGGTGATTGAGTACTTAAAAGCAGATCATCAAAAGGATGTTTATCAATGCGCAGCGTGCGGGAGGCCACTAAAAAAACAGGAGTATCCCTATAGTTTTTTGAATGGCTTAGGTTACGATGTTAACCGTAAGACGAGTAACGCCTGGCTCTTTAACAATGATCAATTTATGTGTCCAATTTGTCGCTTGATGTACACGGCGGTTTCGGCGGGCTTTAATTATAACATGCAGCATCAAGGGATTTTTATTAATCAAAATCAAGATATAGCTACGTTGATAAGCGTAAATGGTAAGGTACTTACTGAATTGGAACGAGCAGTCGAGAGAAAACAACTGGTATCGCCTTGGCGTGCCTTTGCCCTGTCTTTCCAAGAGATGTTTGTTGATTCCAGTAAGTACTCGCTAGCTGATATTCAAGTTGTCAACTATCAGGATGGGCAGTATAGTTTTAATTTGGTTCCCAAGAGAATTGCTAACGTTTTGAAAAAAGCTAATGACAAGCAGGCGTTTGTCTCGAGTAGTGGGCAAGTATTTACGCTGCTGTCTGCCTTGAATTCAGCCTATATTAAGAATTTTCGCGGGCAAAACTCGGCATCGCTTTAC
>SAMEA104315421__coassemble_1198_pt1 | contig 14816 bp, 16 predicted proteins | sample SAMEA104315421__metabat2_low_PE_055 | metagenome-assembled genome bin SAMEA104315421 (sample SAMEA104315421) | gut metagenome | biome: Monkey gut; feature: monkey-associated habitat; material: faeces | place: China | collected 2013
TAAAACAGGGTAGCCTTCCTGAGTTACCAGTTGATTTTGCTGGTTGAGACGGAAGTTACCGTTCTTAGTGTAAAGTGGTTGGTTATTAGGTCCTTGGACTACAAAGTAGCCGTCCCCATTAATCGCAAAATCAGTTGGGCGCTCGGTGTGCTTCAAAGCCCCCATTGCGGTATCAATCTTGGCACCGCTAATCTGATTGTGCCAACTAATTCCCCCAACCAAGCCATTGTATTGATTGTTTTGGGGGCCATTTTCATAATCGTGCAACCTAACGTCTGCTAGGGCAGCTTGAAATAAACTCTTTTGCTGGTAGCCACTAGTGTTAACGTTAGCTACATTACTACTTAAATTTTGTTGTCGCGCTTGTAAGACGTTAAAGTCGGCGCGCAGTGTATCTAATCCTCTAATCATTCAGCTAACTCCTTTTGAATATACGACCTTAATTTAGCAATAGCTTTACCGTGTAACTGTGATACCCGGGCAATGGAAATATCTAACACGGCTGCAATTTCCTTAAGGGTAGCTTCTTCTTGATAATATAAACTCAAAATTAGCTGCTCCCTTTCAGTCAATTGTTTAATCGCCTTGGCTAAGACTTGCTTTTGTTCAGCCACTAGTAGCTCTTCTTGCGCATCGGTGGCAGTTTGATCTTCCAGTAAGTCGGCCAAATGAATTTGGTCTTCTTGCTTGGAAAACATGGTCCCCTCTAGGGATACCGAAGCTAGATAGTGCATACTGTCGTAGACCTCACCTAATTGGCTCAAATCAATTCCTAACTTAGCAGCAATTTCTTCGTCGCTTGCCGTATGTTGAGTTTGGCTTTCTAATTCCTCTTTGGCCTTGTAATATTCATTAATCAAATTCATTTTGTACCTAGGTAACTTGGAATGCCGTCGAACTTCATCAATGATTGCCCCCTTAATCCGAATTGAAGCATAGCCACCAAAGGGCACCTTCTTAGAGGGATCATACTTTTTGAGAGAGTCGATTAAGCCAATAACCCCGATATTATAGAGATCTTCATACTCATAGTTGGTATTTTTTACAGAAATGCGGCTGGCAATCCGCTCAACTAACGGTAGGTACTTTAACACCTGGCTTTCCAAATCAACTTCATACATGCTGCACCCCTCCTTATACTTCAATCATGCCCACAGCTTCAATCGTAATTTCATTAGGGACCTCATTTAACGAGACAATGGCTAAATCAGGGAAGTTAAAGGCTATTAACTTCCGGAAAGCCAAGCGAATCTTAGGCGAGGTCAAGACTACATAGGATTGCTCTTTGACAGCTAGTTGTGCTTGAACCTTGTCTACCGCTTGTAAAACCTGGTTAACCGCATCCGGATTTAAGACTGGATAAGATCCCGTCGCTGTCTTTTGAATACTTTGAGCAATCATCTCTTCGGTCTTAGGGTGAACCGTTACTACGTTTAAGGTCCGGCCATCTTCTGAATACTTGTTGGCAATCGTCCGTTTTAGAGCCTGCCGGACATATTCGGTTAGAACCTCTGTGTCCTTAGTGACGGTCCCATAATCGGCCAAGGTTTCTAAAATGGTAGTCAAATCGTTAATCGGAATTTTTTCATCCAACAAATTTTGCAAGACCTTTTCAACCTCACCAAGACGTAAAATATCAGGAATTAATTCATCAATTACAACGTTATTAGCAGCCTTAATTCCTTCAAGCAAGGTCTTAACTTCTTGCCGCCCCAATAACTCTGAAGCGTGACCATAAATAACTTCTTTTAAGTGGGTAGCAATTACCGTTAACGGCTCGATAATTGTATAACCTTGGAGGTCAGCTTGTTCCTTATCAGCCTTATCAATCCACAAGGCGTCAAGTTTAAAAGCTGGCTCCTTGGTTGGAATACCTTGGAAAGGAAATTCATCTTGACCATTAGAGATAATCATGTACTTATCCGGGTAAACGACCCCAAATGCCACTTCATTGCCACGAATTTTAATCGAGTAATTATTAGCATCCAAATAAAGGTTGTCCCGAATTCTCACTGGAGCTACCAAAATTCCCAGCTCATGGGCGGTTTGTTTTCTAATCGCCACCACTTGCTTCATCAGGCTATTTTCCTGTGATTTATCTACTAAAGACACTAAGCCATAACCAATTTCAACTGCGATTGGTTCAACTTGGAAGGAGGAAACATCTTCGTCTTCTTCCTGGCTCGACTTGCGCTTTTCTAAGGCTAGCTTTTGTTGCTCGCGCCTAAAGGCTGCCTGTTTCTTTTCTTCGCTAGAATTAATCATCGTCGAAGCTATTAACAAGCCGACCCCTAACACCATAAATGGAATAGTCGGAAATCCTGGGACTAACCCTAAAATGATTAAAATAGCAGAAGCAATCCTAAACAAACTTGGGTTACGGATGGCATCTGCAGCAATATCTTTCCCAAAGGATCCGTTATTGCCTGACCGGGTCACAATAATCCCAGACGCAATCGAAATTAAAAGTGAAGGGATTGAAGATACCAACCCATCGCCAATCGATAACTTACCAAACTGACTAAGAGCATCGACGATTGACATTGAGCCATTAGCCGTAAAGATGATTGAGCCACCGATGAGGTTAACCAAAACGATTAAAATTCCGGCAATAGCGTCCCCCTTAACGAACTTGCTAGCCCCATCCATGGAACCGTAAAAATCAGCTTCCCTTTGTAAATCTTTACGGCGGTTTTTAGCCTGTTCTTCCGTAATTAAGCCACTGTTCAAGTCAGCATCAATTGCCATTTGCTTACCAGGCATAGCGTCCAAGGTAAACCGGGCAGAAACTTCAGCCACCCGGCCAGACCCATTAGTTACTACGACCAACTGCACTACCATGATAATGATAAAAAGGATAATACCGACAATGTAATTGCTACCAGCCACCACGTCTGCGAAGGCTGCGATCACCTTACCAGCAGAACCATTGGTCAAAATTAACCTGGTTGAAGCCATGTTTAACCCTAACTTAAACATCGTTGTAATCAGCAATAAGGTGGGAAAAGTTGCAAATTCCAAGACTGACTTTGCAAACAAAGTAATTAGTAAAATATTAATCGCAATCGCCATATTGGTTACGATTAAAACGTCTAAAACCGCTGCTGGTAAGGGAATGATGATTAACCCAATTACCCCTACGACTACAAATGAAATAATAATATCCGCCGCGAGGAGTTTATTACCTTTAGCTTTTTTCTTGCTTTGTCCTGCCACTTACAAACTTCCTTCCTTAAATTTTATGCTTAGCTTCTTCTTCCAATTGGTAAACTAAGGCTAAGACTTCGGCCACCGGACCAAAAAATTCATCCGGAATAACATCGCCGACTTTAACCTTGGCGTATAAGCCCCGAGCCAAAGGAACATTTTCCACCATTGGCACTTCTAATTTCTTAGCTTCTGCCTTCATTCTTTGGGCAATTTCATCTGCCCCTTTTGCAATTACTTGGGGAATCCCTAACCCGTCTTTTTCGTATTGAATAGCAACCGCAAAGTGGGTCGGGTTGGTAATAACTACCGTTGCATCTTTAACGTTAGCAATCGCGTTTTGGAGCAGCTGTTGGTACTTAGCCTTGCGTTGGGCTTTGATGTTAGCGTCCCCTTCGTTTTGCTTAACTTCTTCCTTGATTTCTTGCTTAGACATCTTCAATTGCTTCATCAAGCTATGCCGTTGATAAATATAGTCCAGCCCACCTAAAACTAAGAAAACTAGGGCAATTTGTAACATCAATTCTTGCGCAAAATGCAAGACAAAGTATAAAATCTGTCCCATTTCCATTTGACTTAGCTGGGCAATCGTTGAAATCGCCGCCTGATATTTTTTAACACAGAGGTAAACTATCACCGCTAACTTTGCAATTGTTTTAGCCAGATTCATCAAGGCTTGCATAGAAAACATATTTTTAATCCCAGTTACGGGGTTAAGCTTCTTAAAATCCGGTTTAAGTGCCTTGACACTGAAATTAAGCCGCGTTTGAACTAAGTTAATAAATAAGCCAATCCCTAAAGAAATCCCCATAAACGGTAGCGAACCTAAAATAATCAACCAAATTGCCTGTAAAGCCAACTTAGGTAGATCATTCATCTGTGCCTGATAAATGGTCAGGTTCTGCAAGGAAGCTATCATGTAGGGCAAGTAGTTTTGAATAACAAACTGCCAGGCCGGTATAAAGAAACCGGCTAACCCTAAGAGAACCGCAGCTGCTCCTAAGTCTTGACTCTTAGCAACCTGTCCTTCCTTGCGCGCCTCCCTAATTCGTCTAGGGGTGGGTTTTTCGGTCTTATCAGACTTATCGTTATTCACTTACTCACCGTCCTTTTAAAGCTTTGACTAAATCAACAATATTGGTATAGGCCGCCGGTAAGTTGGCTTGCAAAAAGTCAACTACATTGGGTAGTGCCAGCAAAAATAAAATCAAGGCCACAATCGTCTTAATTGACATCCCTAATAACAAGACATTAATCTGGGGGATGGTCCGCGCAATTACCCCTAACACAACGTCAACCACTAAAACTGCTACCACTAAGGGAGCCGCTAAACTAATCGCCATCGCAAAGGCTTTTACAAACAATTTAACAATTCCTTCCACCACCGAACCGGTTAAAATATTGGCCGTTCCTAAAGGAATCATTTCAAAGGAATACATGACTCCTTTAATCATTAGTAAATGGAGGTTTAAGGCAAAAAAGACCATGATTGCCATCCAGTTATAGATTTTCCCATAGGTCGAATTTTGAACCTGAAAGGTAGGGTCATAAGCTTGGGCCATCGTTAACCCGGTTTGAAAATCAATGAAGACCCCAGACATGGTGACTGCGTCAAAGACAAGCTTACTGATATAGCCCATCACCATTCCAAATAAACTCTCCTTTAAAGCTAACAACAAGTACATGCTACCCGAGACTATCTGATAACCAGATATAACTGCTGGAAAAGCAGCCATAGTTAGACAGACAGCCACGATTAGCTTGGCCATCCTTGGAAAACCTCGTTCAGAAAATAAAGGAGCTAAGACGATAAAGGCTGAAATTCGACACAAAATCAAGCCCAATATTTGTACAAAGTCCATGTTCTTAAAGCTGACTAATCATCCGAAACACGTACCGGGTAAATTCCAGCAACACCGTAATCATGAAGTTCCCTGCCAAGATAATCGTTATAAAAATTGCAAATAACTTAGGAACAAAGGTTAATGTTTGCTCTTGAATTTGCGTGGTAGCTTGAAAAATGGAAATTATCAAGCCAACAATCATCGAGATGATTAAGGCTGGACCAGAAATCACTAAAATTCTTAGCGAAGCTTCCCGAATCAGCGTTAATACGAGTGAAATTGTCATCACTTTCTCCTTTCTTTAACTAATGAAATCCTGCCACAAGTGACTGCACTAATAAATACCAACCGTCGACCAAGACAAATAATAATAATTTAAACGGCAATGAAATCATTACCGGAGATAACATCATCATCCCCATCGACATCAAGATACTGGACACAACCATATCAATAATCAAAAAGGGAATGTAAATCAAAAAGCCAATGCTAAAGGCTGTCTTCATCTCGGAAATTACGAAAGCTGGAACTAAGCTTACCAAAGGCAAGTCTTGCGCCTTTTTATAATGATGCTTATCCTTGGCCAAGTCTAAAAACAACTTAATATCCTTAGAGCGTGTTTGCTTATACATGAATTTTTTCATCTCGCCTTCCGCCCGACTTAAGGCTGTTGTTTGCGAAATCTTATTTTCTGTATAAGGTTTATAAGCATCTTGGTAAATATTAGTGTAGGTTGTTTTCATCGTAAAGAGGGTTAAGAACAAGGCCAACCCCATTAAGACTTGATTGGGTGGGTTAGTTTGCGTTCCTAGAGCCGAGCGCGTAAAGGACAAGACCATGATGATTCTAGTAAAAGAAGTGGTCATCACCAAGACAATCGGCAAAAAAGAAAGCAAGGTTAGCATGACGAAGGTATTAATAGTCGTCTTGGTGTCACTGGTGCCACCTAAAGCCTTGTTCAATTCAGACGACAATTCATTAGTCGTCACCGCGTGAATGGCCTCGGGAAAAAGTCCCATCAGCAACAAGCCTAAACTAAGTCCAAGCGCTAATAGGTAAACCTTGCTTGGGCGCACCTTAATCTTCATCATCCTTGTGATCCTTTCTGACCGTTAATTTGGCCTTAGTAAAAATTTCTTTAAACTTTTCTACCTGCTGTTCATTTGCCGCCTGCTTTTGAGCTAGGTTAGCTTCTAGTTGCTCAATTTCTTTAGCATCTAGCTGGCGAATAATTTCTAACTTTTGCTCAGACATGCTGACCACATAGTAAGAACCTAAAACTTCAACTATTCCTAAACTAAGATTTTTAGAAATGGCTACCCTTAAAACCAGCCGCAAACTGTCATTACTTTGAGTAGTGTATTTGTTTAAATAACGCATTAAAACGTTAATCAAAAAAATTACCACTGCTAGTCCGATGATTAACCTAATTACTGCTAACGCCATTTCCATTTACTGACCCCTCTAACCTATTGAATTACTAAATCCGTTACGTAAACCTGCTTAACAATCGTTTGTCCATATTCCTGGTTGATTTTATCTTTGATAGCCGTTTTTAAATTACTAATACCTTCGTTAACGTCTAACAAATCATTAGCCGTTTTTGAATTAAGTACGCTGATAATACTATCACGCACTAAAGGCATTGACTTAGTCAGGTTTTCGCTGGCATCCTTATCAGCTACTAGACAGGAAACCTTTAAGCGAATGTATTGATAGTTATTGTTACTATTGCCAGAAAGGTTAACCACAAACTTAGAAATTGGAACTAATACTTCGTCTTTAGAAATGGTCGTCTTATCATTTTTAGCAGCCTCAGCCTTCTTAGGTAGGATATACTTATTTGCTAGGTATGAACCTCCAAAACCAAAAGCAGCAGCTAATAAAATGAAAGCCACAATCAAGACTAACTTATTGCTCTTTTTCTTTGGTGTTTCTTCCGTTTGTTCCTCTGTTTTTGGTGTTTTTTTTGCCATTTCAATCCCCTACTTTTTTCACTAAATTAGTTGCCGGTTGGCGGTAAATTTTTTGCCGGTAAGCAATGATTAAATCCACCACTTCACTAGCTGTTTCCTTAACAATTAAATTCTTACCATCTGTCAAAGTCAAGACAGTATCCGGCGTTTCATCAATTCTATATAAGAGGTCAGGATTTAAGTAAAAAGCTTTGCCCTTAAAACTTGTCAATTTAATCATACCTAAATACCCCTAATTATTTCTTTAAGTTAACTAATTCTTGTAAGATATCATCTGAGGTAGTGATAATCCGCGCATTGGCTTGGTAAGCCCGGTTAGCAATAATCATATTAGTAAATTCGGTTGATAAGTCAACGTTTGACATTTCCAAAGCCCCAGATTGAACGGTCCCAGCCCCGTTTTGACCAACATCACCAACAATTGGTGTCCCAGAGTTGTTAGAAGCTGAATACAAGTTATTACCTTGTTTTTCTAGACCAGCGGCATTATTGAATGTAGCTAGTGAAAACTTACCTAAAACAAATTTTTGGGCGTCGGCATCATTATTGGTAGTATTCTTGTATTCACCAGTCACCACCCCGTTACTATCAACGGAAAAACTATTAAAACTATAATTTTGGCCTTGGTAGGTCAAAGTTGGGGGGATTGTAATTCCTTGAGTTGCATTAACCGTTGTTGGGGTTGTTAAACTATTTTCATTATAGTTAGCATATAAAATTGGGTTAGCCACCGTATTGACCCCTTGAATTAAATAACCGTTACTATTAACTAAGTTACCGGCACTATCGCGTTGGAAAGCCCCATCACGGGTAAAGTAAGTTTGGCCAGAACTAGCATCCTTAGCCATAAAAAAGCCACTACCCGTAATATAAAAGTCAGTTGCAATCCCTGTAGATTGAGTTGAACCAGACGTCATGTTGGTATCAATCGAAGCTACTTGATCCCCTAAACCAACTTGCTTAGCGTTGGTCCCCCCGTTTCCCCGGGTTGGTGCTGACGCAGAAGCAACTGTTTGGCTAAAAGTATCCGCAAAGTGAACCCGGCTGGACTTAAATCCTGTCGTGTTAACGTTAGCGATGTTATTAGCAACAATATCTAAATCGGTTTGTAGGTTTTTCATCCCACTAACACCTGAGAAAAGTGAACGTAACATAAATTAATATCTCCTCTATTATTAATTATTTACTATAACTTATTTGGCTTCACCTACTTGGATTAAGTTCCCCATTGAATAGGCTTGCCCATTAACCATTAACTTAGCATAACCCTTTGAAAATTGAACACCTGTAACAGTGCCTTCAACTGTTGAGCCTTGACCATCATTTAGCATGACCTTTTTACCCATTAAAGCAAAAGCTTGTTGTTGCTGCTGAATTGCAGCCGATTGGGCAATCGTCGTTTCCAAATCAGTTAGCTCTTGTAACACTGAAAACTGAGCTAACTGCGAAACATAGTCAGTCGCTCCGCTAGCACCGCCAGAAGATGAATCCCCACTAAAAGAAGGATTACTCATTGAAGCGGCCATAATTTTTAGGAAGGCTTGCATATCTAACTTAGAATTACTCTTGGCAAGCGCTTGTTGACTTGCTGATTTTAAATTAGGATTAGTAGCTAGCGAAGCTACCGCATCACTTAAATTAGCAACATCCATAATTTTCTCCTCTATTTACTAAACTAAAATACTAACCTTGCCAGTAACCTCGGGAGTAGCTGGACTAGCTTCTACTAAAGTTACAGCCTGCTTGGGATTAGCTTTTTTATTTTGGTGTGTCTGACTAAATTGACGCTGTTGTGATTGACTCTGATCAAAATCAAAGTGAGCAAAAGTCGCCTCACCAGCAGTTTGACTTGGATTAACCTTGGAAGACTCGCTAGGTGCTTGCAAATTCAAGACCTGACTAAAACTTGGACTCAGTTGCTTATCGATAATCTTTTGTAACTTATCAGACACAGCTTCTAAAATAGCTTTAGTTTCCTTAGTTTCTACCTTAAATTCAAGTCTTAAATCCTCACCTGTCGCCTTAAATTTAACCTCCATCTTCCCTAACTTTTCTGGTTTAATTTGAAGGGTTAAGGTCTTTTGATCACTCAAGTTTTCACTCTTTAAACCAGCTACAATCTTATTAGCCAAGCTGTCCAACTCTTTGGTTTGGCCGGTGGTTAAGCTAATTTCGTGAACTTGACTAGGCAAGCTAGTTTTCAAGTTAGTTTGACCATTGGCAACCGCTAAGTTTTCCTTGAAAGTTGCACTAGTTAAGAGAGCTACCTGGCCTAGATCAACTTGCTCATCAACTCGCCCCACTATTTTAGTAGGACTTTGCTTAACCTTCAAAGTGGTTAAATTAGGCTTCAACTTCAAGTCGGGGTGAACCGAGGTAGTCTCTAACTGAACGACTGCTGGCTGCTCGCTTTCTTGAGTGCTTGCCTTTAGTCCTACGTCAGTCCCTTCGGAGATTGCTTGCTCACTAGCAACCGTAACAGCCACCTTAATTGGCTTGGCTTGTTCGCTAACGTTAGCAGTCGACAATTTTTTTTCAATCTTTCCGGTTTCAGACTGATTTTGACCTAATTCTTCTAATTCTAACTGAGCATTAGCCTTAGCGTTAGTTAAACTCGCTAATGGCAACAATTCAACAGGCTCAGTTGCCACTGTTTCTTTTCCTTGAGCTTGGTCTAAAGATGGCTGTTTTAAGTTTGGTTCCTGGTTGATTGTCGCTTCTAGCTGAGGCGATGCCGGCTTGGTTTCAGTCGTTACTTGAGCCAGTAACTTACTAAAATCCAATACCTGTTCACTGCTTACTAACGGAGTAGCTTGCTCGTCGACATTTGTAGCCCCTAAAATTGAATTATCAATATTTAGCGGAAGATTCTTTAGCATTAACTCACCTCCTTAACTGATTAATTGCTTACGGTTAGCTAAATCATCTAATTGCTTTTGTTCCGCTTGGCGCAATACTTGCTGATACTCGGCTTCTTTTTTAGCTCTGAGCTTTTCAATTACTTTACGTTGTTGCTGGGCCTTAACATAACCATCCAAGGCTTGATCTAGCTGGCCTTGGAGTTGGTCAACTTCGAGCTGTAATTCACTACTAACCTGCTCAAGCTGAGCTAAGTAGCGGTGCTGTACTTGCATCCGTCCCAGCGTTTGTTCAGGGACCGTCAACATTTGTGCCCGTTCCTTAGCAAGCTCGTCTAACTTAGCTTCCCGCTCGTTAACTTGACGTTGAACCGCCGCAAATTCAAGCTTAGCTTCTTGCTCCAATTGTTGCCGGTAGGTTAAAACTTTTTCTAAAGAAAACTGAAATTTTTCCATTCCTATTCCCCTCTATGCTTATAAAACTGACGTCTGGTCAAATAACTGATGCAACTTTGTAACTGTCTCCTCATAACTTGAATACTCACTAACTTCTTGTTTCAAGAAGCTATCAATCGGATGATGAACCTTAATAGCAAAATCTGTGACTGCATTAGAACCATTTTTGTAAGCCCCAATATCAATCAAATCCTTGGCGTCCGCATAGGCGGCTAAATTTTCGCGCAGGGCACTGGCATCCTTACTCTGCTGCTCACTGACTAACCCCTTCATCAACCGGCTAAGGCTGGTTTGAACATCGATGGCCGGGTAGTGGTTTTGGGCCGCAATCTTACGTGATAAGATGATGTGCCCGTCTAAAATCCCCCGGACCGCGTCGGCAATCGGCTCGTTCATGTCATCGCCATCGACTAGAACCGTATAAAAGGCGGTAATTGACCCCTTATCAGACATCCCGCTTCGTTCAAGCAACTTTGGTAGCTCAGCAAAAACAGATGGGGTGTAACCTTTAGTAGTTGGCGGCTCACCAATCGATAACCCAATTTCACGTTGGGCCATGGCAAAGCGGGTAACGGAATCCATCATTAAAACTACCTTTTTGCCTTGATCACGAAAGTACTCCGCAATCGCAGTCGCTGTGTGGGCTCCTTTTAACCTAACTAGCGGAGGCATATCGGAAGTCGCACAAACTACTACTGATTTTTGATAACCTTCTCCCAAGTCTTTTTGGATAAATTCCAAAACCTCACGTCCCCGTTCACCAATCAAGCCGACCACAATTACATCAGCTTGACAATACTTAGCAATCATTCCTAATAAGGTGGACTTACCAACTCCACTTCCTGCAAAAATCCCAATCCGCTGACCTTCACCAACGGTTAGTAAGCCGTCAATTGCTCGGATTCCGGTACTCATAATGTTTGCAATTGGCTGGCGTCTAAAAGGATCAGGAGAATCTTGCATAACTGGATAGTCGACTAAAGAACTTGTATCGACATCGCTTAAATCAAAGGGGCGTCCTAATCCATCCAAAGTATGGCCAAGTAAGCCATCACTCACCTTAACTTGCAGTGTCTTCTTAGTTGCTTTGACTATACAACCAGGACCGATGCCTTCCAGGTCATCGAGTGGCATCAATAAGACCGTATCCTTAACAAAACCAACCACCTCTGTTAGCGCGACCTTGTGGGAGTTTTTAACCTGCACTTCGCAAATCTCCCCCACAAAAACCTCTAAGCCGGTGGCCTTGATAATCAAACCGACCACCTCGGCAACCTTACCGTACTTAGAATAAAAGCGGTGGAGGCGAGCCTCGTTAGTTAATTCATTAAAATTAATTTTCATCTTGTTCCTTCTCAATTAATGCTTTAAAGTAATTATCCAACTCTTCATGAATATCTAACGTCAATAACGCCTCATCCGACTCGACCACTACCTTATCAAGGCCGAGGCTATTATCATCTAAGATTGCATAGCGCACGTTACTATTTTGTTTCATAATTTCCAAACGCCGGTTTAAATCTTGGTGATAACGACTATGGGCCTTAACAATAATCACTTGATCTGGTTTTTCTAGCTCAAACAAAATTGGTTCGAGCAAAGCCAAAATCTTACTTGAATCAGCCTTGAGTTCAGACTTGAGTAATATTTCCGCAATCTTAATCCCATAATTGACGATGGACTGCTTTTCGGTTTGTAAGAAGGAAGCCACTTCTTTATTAGCAGCTTCTAAATTAGCCTGAGCCTGGTTAATAATTTCGGTGGCAACTTTATTTCCTTCGGTTAATCCTTCCTGGTAACCAGCTTCATAACCTGCTTTTTGTCCACTTTCAAAACCTGTCTGATGGGCTTGTTCCCTAATTTGTTTTGCCTCTGTTTGAGCTTGGCTAATAATTTCACTGCGAAGTTGATTGAGCTTGGCTTCCTGGCGTTTAGACTGGCGCTTTAGCTCCAACTCCTCAGGACTTAAACTACCGTCAGCAAATACGTCAGCTTGTGGTGGTTGCTTTTTAGGTTGCGTCGTCACAATTGAGGCCTTTTTACCATTTAAGAGTGCGCCTTGCTTAACAACATTGTTATACAACGGCATCCTCTTCACCTCTTCCAATGTAAATCTCACCTGCTTCATCTAACTTACGAATAACACCCACAATTTCTTGTTGTGCTTCTTCCACAGCTGACAAGCGGGTTGGCCCCATAAATTCGAGTTCTTCTTTCAAGTTATCAACCGCACGGTTAGAAAGGTTTTCGTAGATGAAGTTCTTAATATCATCATTTGAACCTTTAAGCGCTAAGGCTAAGACATCGTTGGCAACATCGCGAAGCACCTTTTGTACATCCAGCTTGTCCAAAGTAACAATATCTTCGAAAGTAAACAGACTGGCTTTGACTTCGCCGGCCAAGGTTGGCTGGGTTTTTTCCAAGTCTCCCAAAATAGACTTTTCGGTGCTCCGGCTGGCGGAGTTCAAGATATCTACCAACGCCCTTACTCCCCCGACCTTTTCGGAGTCGTTTTCGATTAAAGTTGAGAATTTACTTTCCATCACCTTTTCGATGCGGTGAATAATCTTAGGCGAAGTCGATGAAATCGTCCCAATTCTTTCTGCCACATCAACTTGTAATTCCTTCGGAAATTCAGATAAAACTCGTGCTGCCTTATCAGGTTGAATGTAACATAAAACCAAGGCAACGGTTTGTGGGTGCTCATCTAACAAAAGGTTTACCAACTGCTGTTCATCTGCCCTCCGAGCAATATTGAAAGGTCGTTCCCGATATTGAATCTGAGTTAGTAAATCAATGACTTCCTTGGCTTTTTGAGGACCTAAAGCCTGTTTTAAGACGTTTTTAGCGTAATCAATCCCTCCATCTAAAACATACTGCCGGGCTTGGGCGGTATTAACAAAGTCGTTTAATACTTGATTTTTTTCTTCAGGGCTAACCACATCCGTATTGGCAATTTCGTAACTGACCTTTTGAATTACATCAGCCGGCAAGTGTTTCATCACCTGGGAAGAAGTTTCTGTTCCCAGTGAAATCATCAAAATTGCTGCTTTTTTAGAGCCATCCATCTCTGCCATTATTTACCTCCTCTCTTTGCCTTTCGATTTTTTTCATCCTTCATCCAGGCCTTAATCAAGTCTGCAGCCACCTCAGGATTTTTCATTGCGTAGTTACGAGCTCGCTCATCTCGATCAAGTTGTTTTTGAACCTCCGGTGAAACCTTAGGTTCTTCAACCACTGGACTTGGCGCTGGTGTTTCAACTTCATCTGCCTGTTCAGTAGTTGCCGGTGCTTCTTCGTCACTGACATCGACATCGTAATCATCATCATAGTATTCTTCTTCATCTGCCCGGCGTCTTCTAATCATAAAGAAGGTAACTCCCCCGATAACTAGGGCTAAAATAGCACCGCCAATTCCCACATATAACCATGGGAAGGATTTATTATCGGTCGTCGCCTTAGGAGTAGCCGTTGTCTTAGGCTTGTTATTTAAGGTCATTCCCTGCACAACGATTGCATCCCCACGACCGGCATCAAAACCGATAGCTGCTTGAACCGCACGGGTGATGTCGGCCCGGTTCTTACGACTCAATCGTCTGTTAACTAAGACAGAAGTTGTTAATCGCTTAACCGTACCAGGAGCTTGAATTGTCTTAGTTACACTAGTATCTAACTCATTATTTTGGGTATGGCTATAACTAGCAGAGGAGCTAGCATTATTACCATTTTGTTGGTTAGTAACGTTAGCCACGTTGCTTGCTTCATTAGCAGTTTGAGCTGATGAAACCGTAGCCGCATCCCCACCAGCAGCCGTTGCTTCCGACCGTACCTGTGGGTTAGCGTAAGTCGTTGTCTTATTTTCCACGGCATTAAAGTCTAAACTAGCGTTAACAGAAACGGTAAAACTGGTATTACCTAAAGTTGGTTGTAACAGACTTCTAATTTTCTTTTCTAACTGACTAGCATATTTATTTTGCATAGCAATGTATTTAGAACTGCCACCCGTATTATCGTCACCGCTAGCCGTATCGGAATTTAAGACGTTTCCGTTTGAGTCAACCACCTTCACGTTGCTAGGACTTAAGCCGTTAACGGCACCAGTCGTTAAGGAAACAATCCCCCTAACGGCTTGGTTAGAAATCGTACCGTTTTTCAAGGTCAAGGTTATTGAGGCCTTGGCTTTGTTATTATCACTGCTATCACTAAAGACGCTACTATTATTTGGCATTACCAAGATGACCTTGGCGGCTGAAACGGCGTCTAAGGATTGAATCGCGTTTTGCAATTCTCCTTGTAAAGCCCGTTGATACAAAATTTTTCTATCTTGGTCGGTCGTCATTACGCTAGTCGAATCAAACAACTCAAAGCCCTTAGACGTGTTAGGCAAATCATTATTCATCGCTAGGTTAATCCGTTCTTGGTCAATCTTAGTCTTATCAACCAAGATGGTACTGCCATTATCAGCTAGCTTATAA
>SAMEA104315421__coassemble_1204_pt1 | contig 14745 bp, 17 predicted proteins | sample SAMEA104315421__metabat2_low_PE_055 | metagenome-assembled genome bin SAMEA104315421 (sample SAMEA104315421) | gut metagenome | biome: Monkey gut; feature: monkey-associated habitat; material: faeces | place: China | collected 2013
CCTTGTGTGCTAAAGACAGGTAGCCTCCCCCTGGACAAATAACCATTAACGGGCGGTTACGGTGTTTTTTATGGGTAATTTCTTCGTCAAGCAGATATAGTTTCATCCCAGCTTGCGGGTTGTCCGGACGTAAATTGATTTCGTGATAATACATTAAAAAGCCCCCTTTAGATTTTATTTTCATCATAAAATAAAACATATCGCTTAACAAGCCGTTAAGCGATATGTGTAAATAGCTATTCTAGTCCTACCCGTTTGAAGATATCATCAACATGCTTTAGGTGCCAGTGATAATCAAAGGCATCGTCTAAATCTTCCTTGGAAAGACGACCGGTGATTTCTGGGTCTGCTTCTAATAACGGCCTAAATGGACGTTGTTCATCCCAAGCTTGCGCGGTCTTAGGTTGAATCAAATCATAGGCGGCTTCCCGACTCATTCCTGTGTCAATTAATTTAAGTAAGACCCGGCCACTGTAAATCAAACCAAAGGTCCGATCCATGTTGCGCTTCATATTTTCTGGAAAGACGGTTAAGTTCTTAACGATATTTCCAAACCGGTGCAGCATGTAGTCAATCAGGATGGTTGTATCTGGTAAGATAATCCGTTCTGCTGATGAATGAGAAATGTCACGTTCGTGCCATAAAGCAACGTCTTCATAAGCTGTTACCATGTGGCCTCTGACTACCCTAGCAAGACCACAGATGTTTTCGGACCCGATTGGGTTGCGCTTATGTGGCATAGCTGAGGAACCCTTTTGTCCCTTAGCAAAGTGTTCTTCCACTTCACGTGTCTCTGATTTTTGCAAGCCACGAATTTCGGTTGCAAATTCTTCTAGGCTAGTTGCAATCAATGCCAAAGCTGCAAGGTATTCGGCATGTAAGTCACGTGGAAGGACTTGACTTGAAATTTCTTGTGGACGAATTCCTAACTTCTTGCAAACATATTCTTCGATAAAGGGATCGATGTTGGCAAAGGTTCCGACGGCCCCACTAATTTTACCAGCTTCCACTCCAGCAGCCGCATGTTCAAACCGTTCAATATCACGCTTGATTTCTGAATACCACCGGGCTAACTTCAAGCCAAAAGTGGTTGGTTCTGCATGCACCCCGTGAGTTCTCCCCATGCAAACTGTGTTCTTGTACTTTCTTGCTTTGTTAGCAATAATTTCCTTAAATTCTGCTAAGTCTTTACGGAGGTGGTCATTAACCTGTTTTAGTTGGTAACCGTAGGCTGTATCAACCACGTCGGTACTTGTTAAGCCGTAGTGAACCCACTTCTTTTCATCACCTAAAGATTCAGATACTGTCCTAGTAAAGGCAATTACATCGTGTTTAGTAACAGCCTCAATTTCTGCAATGCGGTTAATATCAAATTTAGCATTCTTCCGTAGTTTTTCGACATCTTCAGCCGGAATATGCCCTAATTTAGACCAAGCTTCATCAGCGGCTAATTCTACTTCTAACCAGCATTCATACTTCTTTTCATCTGTCCATAAGGCTGCCATCTCTGGGCGGGTATATCTTGAAATCATTATGTTCTCCTATTCTTTATCCCAAATTTTAGTTGCTTTAATCTCGGCTAGGGTTGCTTCCAGGTCATCCGTCAAAATAGTAATGTGACCCATCTTGCGGTCAACCCTACTCTCGGCTTTACCGTAGTCATGGAAATGCCAAGCTGGCTTTTGCTTAATTAACTGCCGGCTAGGCTCTAAGTGTTGCCCCAAAACATTAACCATCACTACCGGCTTTAATAATTTGACCTGTGGCAACGGCCAATTACAAATGGCCCGGTTATGAATTGCAAATTGTGAAAAATCACAGGCTTCAATCGAATAGTGGCCTGAGTTATGTGGTCGGGGCGCCAGTTCATTTACATACAGTTGACCATCTTGACCAACAAACAGCTCCACTCCTAAAATTCCACACAAATTCAGTCCCTTAGCAATCGTTACCGCCATCTTTTGCGCCTGCTCCTGAAGGGTAGTGCTAATTCTAGCGGGGACAATGCTTTCATGAAGGATTTGGTTCCGGTGAATATTTTCGCTAACCGGAAAAACTGTCACCTGACCTAACAGATTGCGTCCAACCATTACGGAGCACTCTTTTTCAAAGGCAACCCATCCTTCTAAGATGCACTGCCCTTTTTGTAAAAGTTCTTGTGCTTGGACATAATCTGCTTCAGTTCTTAATACAACTTGAGACTTGCCATCATAACCACCCTGACATGTTTTCAACACACTTGGATAGCCAATGGCTGCCAAAGCTTGTTTCAAATCAGTTTCAGTAGCAACACTTCTGAAGGGAGCTACCTTAAGCCCATGCTCCTTCAAGAAGGTCTTTTCCCGCAATCGATCCTTGGTAATCCGTAAAAGCTCCGTCCCTTGGGGGATTGATACCTTATCTGCCACATCTTCTAGGGCGTTTAAATCAACATTTTCAAATTCATAGGTCAAAACATCGGCCAATTCAGCTAGCTTTTCAATGGCGGCAATGTCATCATAAGCAGCCACAATCTGCTCATCACAAACTTGCCCGGTAGGACAAGTTTCGTCTGGATCTAAAACGATTACCTTCATTCCAGCTTGCTTAGCATCAAAAGCTAACATCTGACCTAACTGGCCACCACCTATAATACCGATGGTTTGTCCTTGCTCAATATAATTAGACAAGTTGGTCACCACTTTCTTGAGCTTGATCGTGCATTTCTTGGCGGTAGTCATTAATTTGTGCTTGAACTGCGGAATCACTAATCCCTAAAATTTGTAGGGCTAGTAAGGCCGCATTTTTAGCACCGGCTACCCCAATAGCAGTTGTAGCTACTGGGATGCCAGCCGGCATTTGCACGATTGATAACAGCGAATCTAAACCGTTTAAAGCGCGGGACTGAACCGGCACCCCAATTACTGGTAAGGGCGTGTTAGCAGCTACCATCCCCGGTAAGTGCGCAGCTCCACCAGCACCTGCAATGATAACCTTAACTCCGGCAGCCACTGCTCCTTGCGCAAAAGCAAACATTTCCTTAGGCATTCTGTGTGCGGAAATAACTTGTTTGTCGTAACTAACATTAAACTGATCTAAAATTTTGGCAGCTTCTTTCATGGTCGCCCAATCAGAAGAACTTCCCATAACAATTGCGATTTGTGCTGACACAACAATCCCTCCTACTCGTCTTAAGAATAACAAAGCCCAACTTAATTGTCAAAGAAAATTCGAACTATTTTAATTTAATTTTTACATTCGTACGTGATTTGTCTTAACGAACGTTCGTGTTTGGTTTGTTCATGCCAATAAGTGCGAACTTTACCACAGATAATAAATATTTAATTAGATGGCTTGTATTTAACACTTAAGCTCTGTAAAATTACTGTTAGTATGTCTTTAAGGAGGCTTTTTTGTGATTACCTTAGCCGGAATTATCGGATCAGGCAAATCAAGCTTGACCGAACTACTCGCCCAAGAACTAGGAAGTCGGGCCTTTTTTGAACCAGTTAGCGACAATCCCGTCTTACCCCTCTTTTACAAAGGAAATGAGTTAGCTGCTAAAAAAAGACAGGCTGGCCAAAAGGATGCAACTAATCCTTACGCTTACCTACTTCAAACATTCTTTTTAAATCGTCGTTTTAAAATGATGAAGGAAGCCCGTGCTAGTCATAACGCTATTTTAGACCGTTCCATTTATGAGGACGCCATGTTTATGAAGATGAACACTGATATGGGCAACGCTACTGCCATTGAATACGAAATTTATCAAGAATTGTTGGCAAACATGTTAGCCGAACTAGAACAGGTCAGCCAAGAAGAGGCTAGTGATTTAACCGTTTTTATCAAGGTTTCCTACAAAACAATGATTAAGCGGATTGAAAAACGTGGACGCGAATACGAACAGATTTCTAGTGACTCTTCTCTCGTCGATTATTACCAACGACTACTCAAGTATTATGCTAAGTGGGAACAAGATTTTAAGAGATCTCCACTTTTAATTATCGATGGCGATAAATACGATTTTGTTGAAAATCAGTCAGACCGCAACTATGTCTTAAATTTAATTGAAACTAAGTTAGTTGAACTAGGCCAATTAAGCGAGCCTGAATTTGCACGCCTAAAAGCGGCCCGTGCTTAGCAATACAAAAGCGGATTCCATGTTTTTGACATGAAATCCGCTTTTTAGCGTTCTTTAATGTTACTGAGGTGCTTACTTGTCCGTTGTTCTAGTGGTGGTAATTTCTGATAATTGCCATACATTTGAGTTAAAATGGCAACGTAACTTTGCGGGGCTTTAAGCTTTAAGCCTTCAAAGTCGAGTAACACTAATTTTCTTAATTCCGCTTTAGCAAAAACTTCCTTTTCATAGCTATACTGAGAAGCTAGATTCTTTACTTCTGGCAACAAGTCGTCAACATTGTACTGGCGCATAAACTCTTCTCGTTTAGCCTTTAGTTGCTCAATTTCATCTAGTTTACTAATAACCTTTTCCTTAGCCGAATTAACCATTCGCTCTGGCATTGGAATTAGACTGTAATTGAGTTTTAACAATAATTGATCATTGGCCACCTTAAAGTTAACCATCTGTAAGCTTCGCTCGACTTTTCCCATCGGAATGGTATCAAAGGGAAAAATATCAATAAATAAACCACTTCTCGCATTATTATAGTTAAACCGTTCTTGAATGATAAACCGTTCATCTAGTAATTTGGCGTAACTTAAAGCGTAGTGAGGATCAGACCATGGTGTTTGCAAAAAATAGTAATCTTTACTCAGTTGCTGGGGCAAAATTTTAAGTAGCTTATCATAATCACTCCGTAACATCCCAATGTCAACGTCGTCATCCCAAGGAATAAACCCTTGATGCCTAACTGCCCCCAATAAAGTTCCCCCAATTAAAAAGTAGTTAAGCTTATTTTGATCACATATGCGTTTAAACTCTGCCAACAAAGCCAACTCGACTTCGTGCACCGCTGCAATTTCCACCTAACAACATCCTTTCATTTGCCTAAGCTTGACTAGTAACTACCAGCGTATCCCGCTTGGAGGCCCTAACCACATAACTTGCGGTTGACCCAATCATGACTTGTTCAACCCGATTTAAGCCGGTGGCCCCGACAATGATTAAATCAGCTTGATATTGCTGTGCCAAATTCTTTGCTAATTCTTCTTTAGGTGAACCAATCACTACCACCGTCTCAGCAGTTACCCCTGCTTGGCTAGCCTCCTTTGCATACTTTTGTAGCAGCTCTTCCCGATGCTTTCGCTCTTCATTAGTCATTTGATCATCTGAATTAGAGTCAACTTCTAAGCCAGGACCACCAAACCCAACAGAAACATAAGGTTTTATGACTGAAGCTAACACCAACTTAGCATCAGAATATTTAGCTAGTTCAAGTGCCTTGTTAACTGCTTCCTTAGCATTTTTTGAGCCATCAACTCCGACTAAGATAACTTGATATTTTTTCATAAAGACCGCTCCCTTTACAAATTAGTTACCTTACTAACCAGTTCTGTTTCTCACTTATATTATAACATAAAATTAGTTCGATACAGCTTTTCTAAGTACGCTCTAACTAAAAACCTTCAAGCGTCTAACTTTTCACTCTAGACACTTGAAGGTTAAAATAATAGCTACCTAGCTAACGCTTGCACATCCCTTGCAATTACTAATTCCTCGTCTGTCATAATCCGCATCACTTTTACCTTAGAGTCAGGGGTAGAGACAAAGATATTTTTACCAAAGGTTGCATTCGCTTCTACATCCTCTTTAATCCCGAGGTAAGCCAAACGTTTCATTACTAAGGAGCGAACTGGCTGTGAATTTTCTCCGATTCCAGCCGTGAAAACAATCCCGTCAACACCTTGCATTTCAGCGATGTACTGGCCAATGTATTTAACAATGTTCTTAACGAAAATATCCACTGCTAATTGCGCCCGGTGGTTATTAGGAGCTGCAGCTAACACATCCCTCATATCCGAAGAGACCCCTGAAATGCCCAGTAAACCAGCTTCATGATTGAGGCGGTCAATCATCTCGCTCATGTCATCTATCTCAGGATCCTTTTCAATCAAATACGATAATAAAGATGGATCCACATCTCCAGAACGCGTAGCCATTGTTACCCCTGATAGGGGGGTAAAGCCCATCGACGTATCAAATGACTTACCATCCTTAATAGCTGTAAGCGACGCCCCCGCGCCCAAATGACAGGTAATCAATTTTAAATCTGCAAGTGGCTTTCCCATTAACTTAGCCGCTTCTTGAGCAACATAGCGATGACTTGTGCCGTGAGCCCCATAACGACGGGCATTGTATTTTTGGTACCATTCGTAAGGCAAACTGTAGATAAAGTTTTCTTCTGGCATAGTTTGGTGAAAGGCGGTGTCAAAGACGCCAACCTCTAAAGCCTGGGGTAATTTCTGCTTGAATGCCCTAATTCCCACCAAGTGAGCGGGGTTATGCAAAGGAGCGAGCGGAATTAGCTGTTCAATTTTAGCTTCCGCTTCATCATCAATGATTGTTGATTCCTTAAAATACTCACCGCCGGCCACAATCCTGTGACCAATTCCAGTGATTTCACCGTAATCTTCAATAATCTTAAACTCAATTAATAAATCCATTAAAAGGTCAACCGCCACACTGTGATCACTTACTTTCCTAGTCTCGGTATATACCTGACCAGCTCCGTATTTAAGGGTCACGCCCCCATCCTTAAACCCAATTCTCTCAATTAAACCCGCTGCTAGAGCTTTTTCCGCAGGCATCTCAAATAATTTAAATTTTAAACTAGAACTTCCAGAGTTGATTGCTAGAATTTTTTTCACATATACTCCTCCAAAATAGTAGCACCTTTATAAAAATTACGATTCCATCTAAGGTGCTAACCCATTTTACATAGTTTTAATATAGCAAAATTTGCTCAGTTTTGCACGTTTTTTATCAGCATCCTTCCCTTTAGTTATCGTTAAGATAAGCATTATTTGTTGATTGTTAATTATTTTCAGAAAATCATGTTACTGAATTTTAAAAATGCTACAATAAAGGGTAAGAGACGACAGAAATAGAAGGGAATTATCTTCACTAATGAAATATCAAGAACAACTAGAGCAATTACTTATCAATAACCCTGAAATTAACGAAATTTTTGCAATCCTCCGCAAATTTCACCTAGGGCAAGCTTACCTCTGTGCAGGCTCTGTTAGGACTTTGGTTTGGAATTCACTGATGCAACGAGAAACTAATTTAAAATTAGGTAATTTAGACATTTTCTATAACGCTCAATTTGAAAGCGCAGAAGAACATCAAGTATTGACTACCCGTTTAAACCAAAGCTATTCAAAATATCTTTGGAGCCTAAACAATCTCAGTCAAATCAATCCGCACGCAGGTCATCACCAAAATGGGCAGGCCCTTCCAGACGTGATTGCTGCTTTTCCCGAGACTGCTTCAGCCGTTGGGGTTAACCTTGATTTTCAAGGTAAAGTTAGCATCATTGCTCCTTATGGTCTCAACGATTTGTTCGAGTTTAAACTAGTTGCTAGTCCTAACTTCTTAACCGACTCAACTAAGCTAGCTCAATTTCATAAACGGGTCGAACGTAAAAACTGGCTAACTATTTGGCCACAACTTACCCTTTCCTAAAACTGACCCACTAAAAAAGCTACGTCTTCGTCAATAATCACGAAGTACGTAGCTTTTTTTACCAAGTTTTAATTACTTTTTCTTAGCTAGGATTGAATGTGACATCCCATAACTAAAGTAGATAATCACACCCAAAATGAACCAATAACCAGCGTATTCCTTAGCTTCAATATCCAAGCCCCAAAAAACTGCTAACGCTCCTAGAAAAGCAACTGCAGGTAAGACTGGGTAAAATGGCATCTTAAAGCCTGGCATCTGTAAGTCTTTTCCTTCACGAGGCCGAATTGCGTAAATTCCTAACGAAACAAACATGAAGGCAATTAAAGTCCCGGCAGAAACCAACTGAGATAAAGTTTCAAATGGAAAGACCGCCCCTAAGATAACCGTAACTACAGTTAAGGTCAATAAGGCATTATTAGGTAACTGGTTTTTATTTAACTTGCCTAACCAACTAGGTAACATTCCATCACGTCCAAAGGAATAAAGTAACCGGGAACCAGCTAACATCATCCCGATTAAGGCAGTAAACATCCCTAAAACGGCGATAGATGAAACAACTGTCGCTACCACTGGATGGCCTGCATTACGTAAAGCCCAACCAACCGGTTCAGCGTTATCAGCAAAGTTAGTATACTTATACATTCCTACCAAAACTAAGGAGACCGACACGAATAATAACACCGCAATTAATAAGGAACCTAAAATCCCCCGTGGCATCGTCTTAGACGGATTCTTAGCTTCTGCAGCATTAGCAGCGATTGAATCAAACCCAATGTAAGCCAAGAAGATGGAAGATACCCCTGCATAGATACCTTGCCAACCCCCAAATGGTGTTCCATCTGGGTTAGTGTGGTGGGCTGGAATAAATGGTGTATAGTTACTAAACTTGATTGCAGTTGCACCAACAACAATAAATAATAAAATAGCTAAAACTTTCAAAATAACCAGTGCATTTTGAACCCGGGCAGCTTCAGAAACACCACGTGAGATCAAAAACGCAATCAGTAATAGCACTACCACCGCAATAATATCAATTACCCCACCATTACTACCAAATGGGTTGGACAAGGCGGCAGGTAACTTAAAGCCTAACGGTTCAATTAAACCTCTAAAGTTAGCCGACAGCCCTGAACCAACGAAGGCAACCGCAATAAAATACTCGGCCAACAAAGCCCAGCCAGCTACCCAACCAAAAAATTCTCCAAAAACAACGTTAATCCAAGAGTAAGCAGAACCAGCAAAGGGCATGGTTGAAGCCATTTCGGCGTAAGCAAAAGCCACTAAAGCGGCGACGACGGCAGCTGCTAGGAAGGATAAAGCAACAGCTGGACCAGCATACTTAGCCGCTACTACCCCAGGTAAAGTGAAGATGGCAGTACTGACGATTGTTCCGACCCCTAAAGCTAAGAAATCCTTAGTGGTCAATACTTGTAGCAAGTGAGCATCCTTGGCTTTATAAACCGACGGATCCTCCTTAGCCATCATACGTTTCCAAATATTTTTCATTTCAATCAAGTCCCTTCCATAATTTAAAACTAACTTGTAAATTTATTAAGTTATTATAGCAAGTTAAATAAAATGAGTCAACGGTTAAAAGTTTCAGTTTTTTTCTTATAATTATATATTTTTCAAAACTAAAACCCTTACTTTAGTAGTCATAACCCTTCTAGGAAGCTCTAATTTTTCTTTGATTTACAAACTAGATTGAAATTCAGTCCGAAATACCTGTTACCTTTATCTTTGGGAAACATCCTGCCACTTATTGGCTTGGTGATACTCGAAGTTTTTGGCTGCCGCTAAACCCACCGTAACCTTTTCAACCACAATCAAGGCATCTAGGTTGGCTTGGGGCATAAATCCCTGTTTGACACCATCTTTTAAGAAGGCTAATAGTTTATCATAGTATCCCCCAATGTTAACTAAAACGATTGGCTTAGTCACCAAGCCCAATTGAGCCCAGGAGTAAACCTGAAAGAACTCTTCCATTGTTCCTAACCCACCCGGAAAAACAACGAACACATCCGCTAAATCAACGAACTTCTGCTTGCGTTCACTCATATCTTTAACGTGAATTAGGCTTGTATTTTTATCCGCTACCACTGCATGTTTTTCTAAAACTGCAGGAATAACCCCAATCACTTTCCCACCGGCAGTGACTACATCTTGGTATAGGGCTCCCATTAAACCTAGCCTTCCACCACCATAGACTAAAGTTTTCCTATGTTCAACCAAATAAGTCGCTAATTGCTTTAGCTGCTGTTCAAATTCGGCAAGTTTACCTAGATTAGAACCACAAAAAACACAAATATTATCCATTAGAATTCACCAACTTCGTTTGAAAATAATAAACCATAGATAAATAAGCCTGGAGCCACTAGTAACAATAAGAGGTGCTTACCAAAGGCTAACACCCAACTGCTTAAAATCTCGCTAGCCTTATCGCCAGCAGTCCTATCATCATGGCTTCTTCGTAACCCTTCTGGTGCCGGCTTGCTTTTGCTCCGTCTTAGCGGTTGTTCTGCCGGTTGCTCATTTTCAAGTGGCTTAGCTTGATTTAAATTATATGGATAGAAGGTTAGATAATTACAAATCACATAATAATTTAAGAGATACTGCCAGTTACTTGCATTTATTAAATTAACTAACGCAATTGCCACCACTAAAGGTAATAATCCCTTAGCCAGCGCAATACCATAATCCTTTAAACTTAACATCTTTCTCACCTAATTATTTTTTTAGTTTGATTATACCTAATCTTTAAGAGCTAAAATCCTAAAAATTTGATAAGTTAGCTTGTTAGTTACGATGGAGGCAACCGTATATAAATCTATAAAAAAGGCTACTTCTATTCGTTTACCCTTAAACGCCATAAAGATGGCTATCAAAAATAAAGTCTGTTCTAGCAATGACCACTTTCGTTTAGTCTTACTTAGTTCAGCTATCATTTGTGTTTCCATTTGCGACAATTCTTCTACTGAGCGAACTAAACTCCTGCGTTTAAACTTGGTCATCTCCACGCTTAAATAAATATTATAGCTCAACAAAACTACTAATAAAACATAAATTATCCATTTGATAACTTCGCCTAACATTATCTCACCTACTACGACAATTTTTCATATTTAATGTTACCACATTTAACCTAAAAAATAAGGATAGGCACCATAAATGCCTATCCTTATCCTAACTAAGTAATTAGCGTGCAATCATAACGTCACAAGCAGCTGTCCTAATGACATAATCACTAACTGCTCCAACCAACACTCTTTCGACTGGATTAAGACCAGTTGGCCCCATCACAATCAAATCTGTCTCATGATCATTAGGAAAATCACGTGCAATCACATTTCTTGGTGAACCAAAGCGAACGTGGATAGCAACATCCGTCACGCCTTGTTCCTCCACATGCTTCTTTAAACCTTCAAGATATTTTTCTACATCCTCAAATGATTGGTAAACAACGTCCCCGTTAGCATCAATCATGCCCCCAAAACTAACAGAGAATTGCTTTAAGTCAATAACATTTAAGATATCGAGGTGGGCATTATTTCTTTTTGCAATTTCAGTTCCCGTAACCAGCGCCTTCTCTGCAATTGCAGATCCATCTACAGGAACTAGAATGGTTTTATATTCTTGTCTTAACATAATGTAAGCCCCCTTTATTTAATTAACTATCTACACTTATAGTATATCATTAATTAATTTAAATATCTAAGCATAACTATCAATAAATTTTTGACAAGCCGTTCTAATATAAGTTAACTCTAACACTAGTTCTGGCTGTTTTTGGCTATAAGTCTGAATTGCTTCCAGCAGCCCATAATAAGCGCTTATCTCCGTCGATAAATTTGCCAACTCAGCTGTTACCGACCGCAATAACGTCTTTTTGATGATTTCGGCCCGTTCGTATTCATCTAACGTTGTGCAAGTAATTGCTCGTTGCGCTTCATCTCTATATATTTTTGCTCTTTGAACATAGTAATGTAAGAAATCCTTGGCCATAATACTCCACCCCTCGTGTTTACGCTTTCATTTTAACTTAATTTTATGCTATTAATTCTAAAAAATCAATAATAGCCCTCACAAATCTATTATTTTTTATATTATTTACCAAGATTAGGCTTGTAAGATATCCTAAATTCTATTAAAATTTAACTTAAGGTATTTTTAAAGAATGGAGGGTGTTTATGTTTCTGACCACCGGGGGAATTAATCGGACTTATGCCATTAAAGGAATTGTAAACGCTACAATCAAGAAAACTTTGCTCGCTGAAGAAATTGACAAGGTTGATCAATACGATGAACTCTACGAAGAAATTAAACGACGCTTGGCCAAACGAGCCACCGCTTTAAATGGGGATGCCGTTATCGAAGTGCGCTTTATCCCCGAGATTGTTCGCGTTTCAGTTGGGCCAAAATACATGTTGCTTCATGGATACGGTACCGTTATTAGTTTTCCACGCAAAAAATAACTTAGGACCCTTTTCTTTTGTTTAGCTTTGTAGTATATTAAGTAGGTAGTCTTTTTAGATGCTTGCATTTTGCCACTGTGGCGGAATTGGCAGACGCGCAACGTTCAGGTCGTTGTTCGGTTTATCCGAGTACAGGTTCGACTCCTGCCAGTGGCATAATATTATGCGATATAATAGGCTTTTGAGCTGTATTATGTCACCAAATTGTCACTAACACGTTAAAAAACACCTTTTTTCTACCATTATGAGTAGATTTAAGGTGTTTTTATTTTATTCACTCATCTTTTCTTCAATCATCTTTTTTAGTTCCACTAAATCATCCTGAGTCGCAAACTCATTAATGAATTTCTTTGCCTGCGAACGGTAACGATAAATCTTTTGCTTCTCTTTATTCGCTGCTTTCCATTTTTCGTTAGCTCGTTTTTATGCTTCTGATACCATTATAAAAACACCTTTCTTAAAATATGAATTGTTATAGCTACTACTATGCGCATCATGTATATTATTTTTCACTACTTCAATCCTAACTTTATGCAAGCCAATTTTGTCTTCAAAATATAAACGTTGTCTCGTTGTTGTCCTCATGATGCAATGTCATTTTAGGTAAAAAAACGCGCCCCCGCAAGGACGTTGAGTGCCAGTTACAAAAAGATTCGGTAATTTTTCAAGGTGATATTAACTATCTCTTTTTGCGTTGACTTAGACCTTTTTCTAATTAAAGTCCGCACCATCTTTTCCAAATGGTTAGTTGCTAATAGCTTTTCGGTTACACGATTATCAATCTTCAACGCCAACTGCTCCCTTTTACTAGGAACCGCATATGTCTTACTTAACTCGTCACTAGCAATTACATTATCTAATAATTTCTTGATAAAAGTACTCTTACTTTCAGCCATAATTGCAACCCCTTTCTTAGCTTTCATCTTCATGATACAACTTTCAATTCCTTTTTTCAAAAAAAGAAGCCTCACTCGACTAGAGTTTGGCTTCTAAAAGATTATTTAACTAATTCTGCAATGGCTTCGGCATAAATTGCTGCTGCACGCAAAACATCATCAACAGGGATAAATTCGTTAGCTTGGTGCATTGTATCAGGAACCCCAGGGAACATTGCCCCAAAGGCTACCCCACGCTTCATCAAGCGGCCATATGTCCCGCCACCAACGACCATTCCATGTGCTTCTTGACCAGTTTGGCGTTCATAAACACCCAACAAGGTTTTAACCAATGGATCTTCAGGGGAAACATAGTGTGGCACTTGTACACGCCCTTGATCAATCGTTACATTCATCGCAGCCGTAGCCTTAGTTAGGCTAGCCTTGATATCATTTTCATCCATCCCCTTAGGAAAGCGGAAGTTCAAGGTGATTTTACCGCCCTTGTTTTCATCAAATGCAAAAATCCCAGAGTTCATTGTCAAATCGCCCATGATTTCATCACTAAAGGTAGCACCTAGAGCGTTCATCCGTGAATCTTTGTGTAAGTACTTAGCGGTAAATTCAATGAAGTTTTTGGCATCGCCGGCTAAGTTATAGTTAGCTAGAAAAGTTGCTAAGTAAGTCCCAGCATTTTCACCATTTCTTGGTTCTTGGGCGTGTGCAGCCTTACCAATTAATTCCAAGACAACATTACCAGCTTCTTCGTAAGCTTGGCCACTAACTGGATTAGCAGCTACAAAATCAGCAAATGCAGCTTCAACATCTTCCAACTTAATTCCAGCTAAGACAGCTTTAGCATCACGGGGAACCATGTTTTCACGTAAGCCTGCTTCAAAGTGGACAAGTTTAACTTCTGCATCACCATTAGAAGCAGCAAAGTTAATGAAGAAGGATACATTCCCCTTTTCCCCATTAATAATTGGGAAGAAAGCATCTGGTGAAAAACCAAAGTCTGGAGCCGGCATCTTTTCAAAGTAATGGCTCATTCCCCGCCATTGACTTTCTTCATCAGTTCCAAGAATAAAGCGAACCTTCTTATTAACTGGTAGTCCTAATTCCTTAACAATCTTTAATCCATAATAAGCTGCCATACTTGGCCCCTTATCATCGGAAGCACCCCGGGCATAGAGACGTCCATCCTTAATAACTGGTTTAAATGGGTCAGTATCCCAGCCCTTACCTGCAGGCATTACGTCAACGTGACCTAAAATAGCCAAAGTTTCGTTCCCTTGACCATAGGCGATGTGACCTGCAAGGCCATCTAATTCCATTGTTTCGAAGCCGTCGCGCTTCCCAATTTCTAAAAATTTGTCTAATGCAGCTTTAGGTCCTGGACCTAACGGAGCATCTGCAGTCGCAATACTTTCATCACGAACACTTTCAATTTCTAACATTGTTTTTAAGTCGTTCAATAAATCGTCTTTACGTTTTGCGACTTCAGCTTGCCAATCAATAGCCATCTAATCACTCCTTTAAAAGTCTACAGAACATATTTTACCACATTTTCCAAGACTTGCGCCTAAAACTAGACTATACTTATCTTGAAACGGAGGATTTTTTATGGAACAAATTAAACAAACTATCTTAAATAAAGTTATTCGCCCCCGCCCCCTGCACAGCTATAAGGGAAATTACGGCCGCATTATCACAATTGGTGGTAACTATAACTTAGGAGGAGCAATTATCATGTCAGCTAGTGCCTGTGTTT
>SAMEA104315421__coassemble_1214_pt1 | contig 14592 bp, 15 predicted proteins | sample SAMEA104315421__metabat2_low_PE_055 | metagenome-assembled genome bin SAMEA104315421 (sample SAMEA104315421) | gut metagenome | biome: Monkey gut; feature: monkey-associated habitat; material: faeces | place: China | collected 2013
GGGGCCGTTGCTTTGATCTACTTACTCCTAACTTTACTCGGGGTACAATCATTAGGTAAATTCAAGCTTTCCGCCGATGGTGGGGTGGCCTTTTCACAAATCGTTAATCAATATGCCGGTGTCGCTGGTCAAGCTATCTTAGCCGCCTTAATCACCGTTACTTGTTTAACAACCGCTATCGGGTTAGTAGCCGCCTTTGCCCAAGACTTCCACAAGCACTTCCCAAAGGTTAGCTACCACACTTGGTTAGTCTTATCATGTGCTTCCTCATTCTTCTTTGCTAACTTCGGCTTGGAAACAATTCTAGCTTGGTCATTACCATTCTTGATGTTCCTTTACCCATTAGCAATGGTCTTAATCTTACTATCCGTTTTCTCACCACTCTTTAAACGCGATAGTTACGTTTACTTCTTCGTAGTTTTATTTACAGTAGTCCCTGCTTTCTTTGACATGGTAGCCACTTTCCCAGCCGTTATCAGCCAAAGCAATTTTGGTAAAGCAGTCTATGCCTTCCAACACCACTACTTACCTCTAGCTGATTACAGCCTTTCCTGGTTAGTCCCTGCCTTGGTCGGCCTAGCCCTTGGGTTAGCTGTTCACTTCTACAAGGAAGTCTTTGTCAAAACGCAAGCTAGTGAAATGGACTAACAATTGGATTAGTAAAAAAGCTTTGCAGCTTGGCCTTACTTGCCAGCTGCAAAGCTTTTTTGCTGTTTAACCAATCTCTTCGACCCGGTCTAAATTTTTCCAACCATAACGCCAGATAGAAATAATTACCGAGGCTAGCGTCACTAGCTCGTCAAAAATTCCGGCCCACGACCCCACTAGGAAGTCGTAACTAATCTTTAGGGGGGAATTAATCGCTAATCCAACTAACCTAATCTTTTGAGAGTTATAAGTATATTCTCCGATGGTAGTGGCGATGTTAGCGACTATTGGTAAAAGTGACCACCAGTTACTCCAAGTCAAGTACAGGGTCACCAGTTGCAAACAGCAAATTACCCCACACATTTGCCGGCTGTGTAAAAACCGACTCCGACTGCTTAAACAATAGGAGCGGACCACGTTTAAAATGTAACTTGTTCCCCCGGTCAAAGCACCTAGTAAAAACATATGAGTCATATAACAGAGATAAGATGCTAACTGCATCCGAAAAAGGTTGCGGTTACTGCGACATTGGTAGGATAAAAAGAAGATAATCGTCCCTAAAAAGCAGACCGCTTAAACTAAAATAAAATGTACCCCAACAACCAAAAGCAAATCCTGGATATTTGCTCCCACAAATTATGACTACCTTGCAAACAAAAAGGCTACCAAGTAGAGCCTGATAACCTTAATTATTTATGTATAGCAATTAGGCCAAAACTAATTCTTAAGGCCTCATTGACTTTTTTCATCGTTTCTTGATCTGTATGTGCAATTTTTTCTCGTAATCGTTGCTTATCTATCGTTCTTACTTGTTCCAATAGGATGACAGAATCTTTTTCTAAGCCATTTTTTTGCGCCTTTAGCCCCACGTGCGTCGGCATTTTTGGTTTGGAAATCCTGGAAGTAATTGCAGAAACAATCACCGTCGGGCTGAAATGGTTGCCGATATTATTTTGAATAATCAATACCGGTCTCATCCCACCTTGTTCTGATCCTACTACTGGCGATAGGTCAGCAAAAAAAATATCACCACGCTTGACCTCAGCTGCCATTAGATTCCTCTTTTCTATTACCTTACTAATTCGTCTAATTCATCACAATCACAACTTAAAAATTCAGTACAAATTTCTTGGTTTAACTTGGCCATTTCACCATAACCTGTGATTAGTAAGTCCAATTTTTCATAACGTGACTCAATATATTTCAAGGCCTTATCATCTAGCGACTGCGCACTAATCCCATAGAATTCACAGTATTCTGATAGCTTAGTATCGTCAAATAGCCGTCTGCTTTGTACCTGCTCCATCATAAGCGCCCCTTTACTTTCCTACTATTACAATAAATATACCATATTAAGTCATTTTTGTAAGCCCTAGCTTTACTCGCGATAAATCCTAGGAAGACGCTCACCCAAGCAACAGGTAATTTCATAGTGAATAGTGTGGGCATAGTCGGCCACGTCTTGGGCGGTAATTTCTTCAGACCCGTCTTTCCCAATCAAAGTTACCTTCGTTCCTAAGTCTAAGTTAGCAGGTAATTTGACCATGAATTGATCCATGCAAACCCGGCCCACGATGGGACAGTATTGACCTGCGATTAAAACCGCAAAGCCCTGCATCCGTCTTAACCAACCATCGGCGTATCCCAAGGGCACCGTGCCAATCCATTCATTTTCACTAGCAGTATAGGTCGAACCATAGCCAATCGATTCACCCTTGGCTACCTGTTTAACGTGGACCAACTCGCTGACCAAGCTTAGTGCTGGCTTTAAAGGCCGGGGTAATTCTAGCTCACGGCCAGACGGATTTAAGCCGTACATGCTAATACCATAACGAATTACGTTGCCACCGCAATCATGATGCCATAAAGCCGCGGCCGAATTGGCGACGTGGACATAGGGTGGAAGTTGTTCCAAGCTGCCAGTGAGTTCCTTAAATTTAGCTAACTGCTGGTGATAATAGCTGATGTCTTTGCTGTCAGCTTGAGCAAAGTGGGTGAAAATCCCCTCAAAAACAAAGGCTTGGGGGTTGGCATTTAGATAAGCGACCGCCGCCTTTAGGGTGGCTACATCTTTAAAGCCAATCCGGCCCATCCCGGTATCAAGTGCGAGGTGGACCCTTAATTTAAGTTTAGCCTTAAGTAATTCAGGCTGGGCAGCTTGCAAAAAGTCCAGGGTACTAACGGCTACGGCCAAATTATAACTGGCCATATAAGTAGCCTCACTAGCTGGATTGACCCCCAAAATTAAGATTGGTTCTTGCTCAAAACCAGCTTGGCGCAAGGCCACCCCCTCATCAATTACGGCCACACAAAAACCATCAGCCCCGGCTTGACTGGCCGCCTGAGCTACCTTTACCAACCCGTGCCCGTAAGCATTAGCCTTAACCACGGCAAATAATTTTTGGTTTGCTTCCAATCGTTGCTTTTCTTGAGCAACATTTTCCTTAATTGCACCTAAGTCAACAATGACCTTTGTATTGCGGTGTTTTCCCACAACCATTTTTCCATCTTCTCTCATCAAAGTCTATTTAAAGTGGCTTTTCAAGCGTTCAAATCCTCCAAGTTTTTCAAGGATTACGCTCGTAACCACCACTTCATTATCATGTGTAATTGATAAATGGGCCCTCAGCTTATTTTGAAGTGGGTGTTTTACAATCACTGGTCGACCCTGCTTATTATTCAATATCTCTAAGTCGCTAAACCCAACTTGGGAGCCAATCCCACTTCCAACGGCTTTAGAATAGGCTTCCTTTGTCGAAAAACGGCCCGCTAAAAACTCAATCTGCCGTTTAGGACTTAGGGTCTCAAAAACAGCCAATTCACCCTCGGTAAGCACCTTGGCTGCAAACTTAGGATTCTTTTGGTAAGCAGCCTTTATTCTTTTTAGACTAGCAATGTCTATTCCCTGACCATATATCATTACCCATCCTCACTTTCTCTCTCATTTTAGCAAAGAACCGTCAATAAATCAGCAAGTTTAAAAAATGTTTACAAGCTAAGATGTAAAAAAAATCTGCTTTCTCCCTCGAGAAAGACAGATCTTTTTTAGTGTTTATTTTTGGCGGATGGTAAACTTCCGCTTTTTATTCCGATGCTTAAATTGATCGCGGTCCCGGTCACGCTCTGACCTTCTCCGTTCATCATAGCGCTTGTTTTTAGGGCGCCAATTCTTATTGCTCCGCCGGAAGTTACCGGTATGGTTCCCCTTCTTGCGTCGTGGTAACGGCCGCTCTGGTGTAATCTTAACGGGAACCTGACTAGCATCGTCTTTAGTCATGTTGTTAAGCAAAGCGGCTACTAAGTCAACTGCATCGTATTGCTCTAACAATTCTTTGGCTTGAGCTTCGTATTTGGCGGTCGTTGTCTTAGCAACTAATTCTTTGATGTCGACTAAAGCAGAAGAAATTTGTCCCTCAAAGGCTTCCGCTTCTGTCGGTGGCTTCATTGGTTCCATCCGCTTTTTAGTCAATTTCTCAATAACCCGTAAATAGTCCATTTCATTTGGGGTCACAAAGGTTACCGACGTTCCATGGTGGCCTGCCCGGCCAGTCCGACCAATACGGTGGACATAACTTTCCGGATCTTGGGGAATATCGTAGTTATAAACGTGGGTTACCCCAGAAATATCTAGCCCCCGGGCTGCCACGTCGGTCGCCACTAAGATATCAAGCTGGCCCGCCTTAAATTTCCGCAAGATATTCATCCGCCGTTGTTGCGTCAAATCCCCATGAATCCCGGCGGCATTATAGCCCCTTGCTTCTAAGCCCTTAGACAATTCATCTACCCGGCGCTTAGTCCGGCCAAAGACAATCGTCAACTCTGGGGCTTGTACGTCCATAATCCTAGTCATAATGTCAAACTTTTCAAAATCCTTAGCCCGGACAAAGTATTGATCAACTAAATCAGTCGTTAATTCCTTTGCCTTGATTTTGACAACCTGTGGTTCCATCATGAACTTTTCGCCGATGTTTAAGATAGCCTTAGGCATCGTTGCTGAGAACAAGAGCGTTTGCCGGTTAGGCGGAATTGATTCAATAATTGACTCGATATCATCTAAGAAGCCCATGTCTAACATTTCATCGGCTTCGTCTAAAATCAAGCTATTAACCAAACTAAGGTCAACGGTTTTACGGTTAATGTGGTCTAGTAGGCGCCCTGGCGTCCCAACCAAAATTTGAGGGGTATTATGCTTTAACTGGTGAATTTGCCGCCGAATATCGGCCCCACCATAAACGGCTAATACCTTTGCCTTCTTATCCTTACCCAAGCGGTACAATTCTTCTTGAGTTTGAATTGCTAACTCACGGGTTGGTGAAATAATTACGGCCTGGATGATATTTTTCTTAGGATTGATATGTTGTAACACTGGCAACCCAAACGCCGCTGTCTTTCCAGTCCCTGTTTGTGCCTGTCCAATTACGTCTACCCCTGCTAACACCAAGGGAATTGTTGCTTCTTGAATGGGGGTTGCTTCCTCAAAGCCACTTCGTTCAATCGCTGCTAATAAATCTTTTTCCAGACCAAGTTCACTAAATTTCAAAAAATTTTTCCTCCTAATGTGCCTAGCTTACGCTATTAGCGCATATGTGTAACATCCACTGTACTCGCAAGGCAGGCTGAAAAATTTTTCTGACTGTCTTGCAATCCGACTAACTTAAAAATATTAAGTAACTTATCAAGAATAGCATTAATTCTCAAATTAAGCAAATTACTTTTGCAATGCGGCTAAAACCTCTTCAAGATGAATCCCGTGACTGCCCTTGATTACCACGATATCTTCCGGTTGGATACTTGCCTTTAGGTCGGCTACTAACTGTGCTTTTGCATCCGTATCATAGTGATGGACCTTATCAGCAGGATACTTTTCATCTAATACTTGGGCTAACTTCGCCATGATTGGGCCACAAAGATAGACTTCCGCAATTTCTTCTGGCTGAATTTCAGCAGCTAAACCCGTGTGCATGATCTCAGCCTGGTCGCCTAACTCTAGCATGTCCCCTAAGACCGCAATCCGCTTGCCAGCAGTTTCTACCTTAGTAAAGGCTTGGAGCACCTGTTTAACAGCCGTTGGGTTAGAGTTATAAACGTCACTTAAAATCCGTTCACCCTTTGCACCTTTAACCCACTCTGTCCTGTTGGCAGTTAAATCAAAGGCGGCCAAAGCCTTTCTCATCGCTTCTACGGGGACATGGAATAAATTACCAACCGCAAGCGCAGCTAAGGCATTATTAACGTTGTAAGCCCCAATCATTGGAATCGTGAAGTTTTCTTCAGGCCAGGATACTACCCTAAAACCAGTTTGGGTATCATCACTCACAATATTAGTCGCTTGTAAATCATTGTTGTCGTTGCGGCCAAAGGTTACCGTTAACTGCTTTAAGTCCTCTGCCCGTGTCCGCAACAATGGTTCATCGCCATTGTAGACCAAAGTGCCATCCTCTTTGAGCCCATGGGTAATCTCCATTTTAGCGTCCGCAATCTTGTCTCTGCTTCCGAAAAATTCAATGTGGGCTTCACCAATCATCGTAATCACAGCTACGTCAGGCGCAGCCAAACGACTTAGGTGATCTAATTCACCAAAGTGGTCCATCCCCATTTCAACAACTAAAACTTCCGTGTTAGGTTCCATCCCCAAAATCGTCATCGGTACCCCGATTTGATTGTTAAAGTTTGCATGGGTTTTTTGTACGTTAAACTGGCTACCCAAAATAGCGGCCACCATGTCTTTAGTAGTAGTTTTACCATTGCTTCCTGTAATAGCCACTACCTTAGGGTTAATCTTATCCAAGTAATATCTACCTAAAGTTTGCAAGGCCTCCAAGGTATCGGCTACCACCAATTGAGGTAAGTCCACTTGCCCCAAATCATGATCAGCCTGCCACAAAGTAGCCACTGCCCCGTGCTCTATTGCACTTTGAATAAAATTATGGCCGTCATTACCAGCTACTAGCGGAATAAATAGGGCGCCAGCTTCTAACGTACGACTATCAAAGCTGACACTGGTTATACAGATATCTTCATAGCCCGCCTTCACTTCAGCCCCTAAAGCCCGGGCGATTTCTGCCAACTGCATTTTCATGAAATATTTCTTCCTTTCCTGCTCTGTAAAATTTCACTCTCACCCATTGTACCATACTTGTCTGACTTTCTATTTTTAAAAGTCCTAGTTAGATAAATAAAAGAACCGCACCTAGCCTCGTCACCGGTTAGCTAAGTGCGGTTCCCTTTAGTCTTACATATTTCTCAAACGTTCAATCCGCTTTTCAATTGGGGGGTGGGTGTCGAAAAGATGCGTCCACGATCCGTCCTTAAAGGGATTGGCAATGTACATTGAAGCACTACTTGGGTCAGCTGCTTGCATTGGTTCGCTTGAACTAATCTTTTGCAAGGCCGAAATCAAGCCAAGCGGGTTACGCGTTAATTCTACGGCAGAAGCGTCCGCCAAGTATTCACGGTTACGTGATAAAGCCATTTGGGCCATGCTAGCAGCCAACGGGCCGAGGATAATTGCCAAAATTGAGACCACCATCATGATGAGGTCTAGGGCACTTGATCCTTCGCGGTCATCATCCCTCCGGCCACCACCCCAGAAAAAGGAGTGGCTGGCAAAGTTGACCAGCATCGAAATAGCCGCTGCTAAAGCTAAGGCCGTAGTTTGTAACCTGATATCGTAATTTCTAATGTGCGAAACTTCGTGGGCCATAACCCCTTCGAGTTCCTCCCGGTTTAACCTAGTTAAAATTCCGCTGGTAGCAGCTACCGCAGCGTGTTCTGGATTAGGACCAGTCGCAAAGGCGTTAGGGCTAGGGTCATCGATGATAAAAACCCGGGGCATAGGGATCTGCCCAACCAGCGCCATATCTTCAACCACGTGCCATAATTCAGGCGCTTGGTCTGGGCTAGTGATTTCGTGTGCATTATTCATACTCATTACTACATCGGTCGACTGGGAAAGCATTAATAACATGTAAACCAACCCAATCACGATGGCCATAATTAAGCCGGCGGTCGAACTATTAAAGAAGACATAGCCCACGGCCGAACCGATTAAAGCCACCAAGAGCATGAAACCAACCATTACCACCACGGTCATCCGCTTGTTTTTGGCAATTTGTTGATATAACATTTACAAAACCTCACTTACCATTAAAAGGATACCTTAGGAGCTTCCTTTTCTTCGGTTGGTACTTCAAGATAGTCGACCTTAGTAAAGTGGTGAATCTTAGCAACCATATTTGATGGGAAGGTTAGTAGGCGTTGATTGAAGTTAGCCGCAGAACTGTTGAACAGTTGCCGTGAGTAAGCAATCTTATTTTCAGTATTGGTTAGTTCTTCCATCAACTTGGTGAATTCTTGGTTAGCCTTCAAATCTGGGTAAGCTTCTGCCAAGGCAAAGATTGATTTTAAGGTGTCTGTTAATTGGTTTGAGACTTCCATCTTTTGCGCGTGTGCATCAGCTGGTAATTCGGTTAGTTGATTTCTAAGGTTAATTACCTGAGCGAGGGTTTCTTTTTCGTGTTTAGCGTAACCCTTAGTAGTTTCGACTAAGTTAGGAATCAAATCATTCCGGCGTTTTAATTGTACGTCAATTTGACTCCATGATTCTTCAGTGTTAACCTTGGCTTTTTGCAAACCGTTGTACATTGAAATGTAGATTAAAGCCAAGATTACTAAGACAACAATTACAATCAGTAGTGTCATTAAATTTCCTCCTCAAAAGCTTTATTTTCATTATACCAAAATTTTACTTTTAGTTATTAGTTTACCAGCTGGTTCGCCTTTAATTTAAACTTAAATTAAAAAAAGGAACCCAGTTTTACCTAGGTTCCCTCTGGGCATTTATTCAAATGGGCTGCCGTACTCCACAATACTAACAGCCAGACACGCTACAATCCGGTAGCATCTGTGTCCCCTTTCGATTCTTACCACTAGCCGCTTTAGCGGAACAATCAATGATTGCCTGGTTTTCCTCGACTCATCGCATGCCACTTATTATAGGCTAGTTTTCCTTGATTTGCAAGGACTTATCCATCCGGTGATGTGCAATCCCTGCATCTAAAAAGCCCGCACCTACGACTTGGTAACCTAATTTAGTATAAAAACCTTGTGCACTATCTTGAGCCCCTAAGGTTAAATACGCTACCTTACTTTGGCGGGCATCCTCTTCAATCTTACTTAACAGGCGCTTAGCTAGGCCTAACTTGCGGTAAGACTTCAAGGTAGCCACCCGCTGAATGTGCCAGCCTGCCTGTTCAAAACTAGTGCGGGCAGTTGCTGCCGGTTTACCCTTGTAATAAAGGACATAATGCGTTGGCCCCAACTCACCATCAAGCTCCAGGGCCATGTCGACTCCTTGCTCCTTTACAAAGACTTCCTTTCTAATCATGAGCGCGTCTTGGTAAATCTGACTAGCTAAGTCCTTGGTTGCCTTAATTTCTATTTCCAAAGTCTTCACTTCCTGCCTATAATTAACTTAATGCTATTTTACTGGAGATTATTATAATGATAAAGAAATTTACTTACAAACTATTTTTGACTCTAGCTACCAGCCTGCTTTTGCTAACTAGTCTCTGCCTAACTTTTCCCCTAACCACCCGCAATCATTTACACAAGCAACTCGTAGCTCAGCCCACCTTATATTTTCACGGCTGGGCTGGTAGTGCCAACTCAACTAACCATTTAATTGCGGCAGCGGCTGCCTTGCCCCAGGTTAAAAAAGTGCTTACGATTACGGTCACTGAAAGTGGCCAGCTAGCTATTAATGGCTCCTGGCAGGACAATGTAAAGTACCCGCTAATCCAAGTGCTTTTTGCCAATACCCAGGCTGAAATCCCCCAACAAGCCCGCTGGATTGCCAAAGTCGTTACCTACCTTCAAACTAACTACCACATTCAAAGTTTCAACATTGTTACCCATTCGATGGCAGGACCGGCTACCTTTTATTGGGCCATTACTTCCTACCGTCCTACTTATCCACAGTTTAATAAATTTGTCGCCATCGCTGGTCCCTTTGATGGGGTTATCCACATCGATGACATTCCTAACCAAAATTATTTCCAAGCAGACGGCTTACCCGCTTACCAAAACGCCGCCTTTAAAAATTACTACCGCCAGCGGCAGGCTTTTCCGAAAAACACCCGGGTCTTAAACATCTACGGTAACCTAGCCGATGGTAGCAATTCCGATTCCTTAGTCACCAACGTGTCTGCTAGATCCCTAGGTTCCCTAGTGAAAGGCCAGGTTGCTTCCTACCAAGAAATCACCATTACCGGGCCTTCCGCCCAACACTCTAGGCTTCATAATAATGACCAGGTTAATCACGCTGTGGATAATTTCTTATTCAAATAAAAATTTTTGCACTTTTGAAAAAAGCGACCTATAATGAACTTGTGGAGTTATCCACACTAGATGTGGAACTTTGCGGAAAGAGGCGAAGGATTATGGCACAAAAATTAAGTAAAGAAGAACGCAAAGCTATGGCCCGCAAGGCGATGGAAAAGCGTGCAAAACAACCTAAGCCAGCTGCTGGCTCTGGTTTCGCTAAGCTTGATGCTGATGCCAAAAACCTACGTTAATTAACGCAGGCCGCAGATTAGGAGCTGGATTTTTCCAACCCCTATTTTTTTAGCCTTTTAAGATAGCGTTTACATGGAAATGAGGTGAGCTTATGGCTTACATTGAAGTTAAAAATAATACCAAAACCTATCAACTCGCTAACTCAACCATCCATGCCAATAAGGACATTAGTTTTAGCATCAACAAGGGGGAGCTAGTCGTCATCTTAGGCGCCTCCGGTGCGGGTAAGTCCACCCTGCTCAACATTTTGGGCGGCATGGATACCAACACCAGTGGTCAGGTTATCATTGACGGTCAAGATATTTCAGAATACAACCGTCACCAATTAACAACTTATCGGCGGACCGATGTCGGCTTCGTTTTTCAATTCTACAACCTGGTTCCTAACCTCACTGCCAAGGAAAACGTGGAATTGGCTAGTGAAATTGTTAGTGACGCCCTGGATGCCAGCCAGGCCTTAAAAACAGTTGGGCTAGCTAGCAGGCAGGATAATTTTCCCGCCCAGTTATCTGGTGGGGAACAACAACGGGTCGCGATTGCCCGCGCCCTGGCTAAAAAGCCCAAGCTACTTTTATGTGACGAACCGACCGGTGCTTTAGACTATCACACCGGCAAACAGGTTTTGCAAATCTTACAAGATATGAGCCAACGACACGGCTCGACCGTCTTAATTGTAACTCACAATGCGGCTTTGGCACCGATTGCTAATCAAGTCATCCATATCCACGACGGCCGGGTTAAAAAAATCGAACATAACCGCCAGCCAGCACCGATTGCTGACATTGAATGGTAGGTGAGTTTTATGTCCAAGAAAACTCTTTGGCAGGACGCCTTTCAAGCTATTACACACTCTTTAGGACGCTTCGTTGCCATTTTCTTGCTGATGGCTTTAAGTGCCTTTACACTAATTGGCCTTAAAATGACCGGCCCCGATATGCGCCAAGCCGCTAGTGATTTTTATCAACGACATCAGCTTTCCGATACTAGCCTTACCTCTAATTACGGGCTCGATAACAGCGACGAACAGGTTTTAAAAGCTGACTCCGATATTAAAAGCTATGAGCTTGGTTATTTTCAAGATGCAGTTTTAACTAAACACCAGCAAGCCATCCGCTTATTTTCAAAACCAACTAAACTGTCAACTTATGCGCTAGTTGCCGGTAAACTCCCGCATAAGGATAGCGAGTTAGCCCTTGATTACCTCCTGGCAAAAAAATATCACTTAGGCCAAGAAATAACGGTCAAACAAAAGGGTCAACTCAAGTACCGCCACTTTCGGCTAGTGGGCTTTGTCCGCTCCAGTGAGTACTTAGATAAAAATGACTTCGGTCAAACCACGGTTGGCTCAGGCTCACTTGCGGGGTATGGAATCGTTGCTAAATCTGCCTTTAAAGCTAATCATTATACGATTGCACGGGTCAGCTACAAACAAACGGCCCATCTATCACCTTACAGTAGCCAGTACGCAGATAAGGTTGTCTTTTATCAACGTCGCTTAAAGAAGCGCCTGACGAATAACGGGCAAGAAAAATACCAGGTCCTTAAAAACCAACTGGCTGACTCACAAACCCAGCTAGCCCAAAAGCAGGCCCAGGTTCAACAGTTGCAAATGATAAATCCAACCCAAGCTAAGCTAGTTCAAGCCCAACTTGAAGAGGCCCAAGCAAGGTTAATCAACCAGAAACAAACTTTAACTAAGTTAGGGCTTCCTACCTATACCCTCCATGAACGGGAATATAACCCAGGCTACACCCTCTTTCGCTCAAACTCAGAACGAGTCGATATTTTAGCCAATATTTTCCCCCTGCTCTTATTTGCCATCGCGGCCCTGGTTAGTCTGACAACCATGATGCGCTTTGTCGAAGAAGAACGAATTAACATTGGAACTTTAAAGGCCCTTGGTTATAGTAACTTTGATGTAAGTAAGAAGTTTCTCCTCTACAGCTTGGTAGCTAGCGGCCTAGGTGTCGCCTTGGGGGCCAGTCTTGGTTTTAGGCTCCTCCCTCAACTCATTTTTAAAGCCTATACCACTAACCTAACCTTAAGTCAGACCAAGCTGCTCTTTTCTTGGACTTACCTCTTGGTGACTTTACTAGTAGCTATCTCTTGCACTACAGTGGCTGCATTAGTTGCCCTGCGTAAGACTCTATCTGAAAAACCAGCTCAACTACTCTTACCTAAACCTCCTAAAAAAGGCGCTAAAATCTTACTGGAACGCTTTAAATTTCTTTGGAAACATATGTCGTTTACGCAAAAGGTTACCGCCCGCAACCTCTTCCGTTATAAGAGTCGGATGTTTATGACCATCTTCGGGGTAGCAGGTTGCACTGGCCTGCTGGTTATGGGCTTAGGAATTAGTGATTCACTTAAGGGAATCACTAACATTCAGTTCCATGACCTGATTAGATACGACCTGGTCTTAAGTCAAAAAGACTACCCAACGCATGAGGCTAAACAAAAACTAACTGCTGCTTTGAATAATCCGGCTGTAAGCCAATCCGCGGCCGTTAACTACCAGTTACTGACTAAAAAAGCAGGCGCTGATCAAAGTGTCCAATCAATTAGCATGATTGCCCCTCATTCCCAAAAATTAAGTTCACTGGTAACCTTACGTAACCGGACTAACCAACAACAACTGACTTTAAGAACTGATAGCGTGATTATTTCTGAGAAGTTAGCCAACCTACTCAATGCCAAAGTCGGCACAACTATCAGTTTAAAGGATACTTCTGACCAGGTGCGGACCTTCAAGGTTACCGGCATTACCGAAATGTACACGGGCCACTACCTCTTTGTCGGCAAAAAAGCTTATCAAACGGCCTTTAAAAAAGCTTGGACCAATAACGCCTACCTTGTTAAACTTAAGGACTCCGGCTACCAAAATGTTAACCGCCAAGCTAGGAAATTCATGGATACTGGCGCTTTAACAACCGTTGTCCAAAACACTAATAACCGCCGAACCATTGCTAATGTTATTGCAGGGTTAGGTAACGTCATTTTTATCTTAATTGGGATGGCAACTACCTTAGCCTTGGTGGTCATTTACAACCTAACCAACATCAATGTTTCTGAACGGATTCGGGAGTTATCAACCATCAAGGTGCTAGGCTTTTATGACCGTGAAACCACCCTGTACATTTACCGTGAGACTATCATTCTCTCCCTAATTGGGATTGGTTTTGGCTACCTGTTAGGAGCTTACCTTCACCACTTTATTATCACCAGCTTGCCACCTGCCAACGCCATGTTTGACCCTAATTTAAGACTAACCAACTTTTTAATCTCTGCTTTGATTCCTGGAGGCATCACCTTGGTTTTAGCCTTCATCATGCACTACAAGATTAAGGCCGTTGACATGTTAGCTGCTTTGAAATCAGTTGATTAGCTAATAAAAAGGTATTTTGTGAAAGCAAGTCGCATTCACAAAATACCTTTTTTAGTGCTTATTTTAATTTCTTTGCTAAGTCCTTGATATAACTTGTTAATTCACCTTTAACTTCGGGGTGTTTAAGCCCAAATTCAATTGAAGTCTTAAGGTAGCCAAACTTGTAACCCACATCATAGCGGTCGCCCTTAAATTCGTGAGCAAATACGCGTTGAATCTTATTGAGGCGGTCAATTGCATCTGTAAGTTGGATTTCGTTACCTGCCCCCGGTTTTTGGGTTTCGAGCATTTCAAAAATTTCTGGGGTCAAGAGGTAACGACCGATGATGGCCAAGTCAGAAGGAGCCTTTTCAACGGCTGGCTTTTCCACAAACCGCTTAACATCGTATAAACCTGGCATGGTTTGAGCGGCTGGGTCAATCACCCCATACTTGTTAACCTCTTCATGAGGAACTTTCATTACCGCCAAAGTTGAGGCGTGGGTTTGTTCGTAACGATCCATTAATTGTCTTGTCAATGGTTCTTTATCTTCCATAATATCATCGCCAAGCATAACTACGAACGGTTCGTCACCAACGAAATCCTTGGCCATTAAAACGGCGTCCCCTAAACCACGTGGATGTGATTGGCGGATAAAGTAAAGATTAATATCAGTCGTTTGTTCAACTAATTGTAAGAGGTCCTTTTTACCCTTTTCCTTTAAATTTTGTTCCAACTCTGGGACAGAATCGAAGTGGTCTTCAATCGGCCGCTTTCCCTTCCCGGTTACCACTAAGATGTCTTCAATTCCAGACTTCTTAGCTTCTTCAATAATGTATTGAATAGTTGGTTTATCAATAATTGGAAACATTTCCTTAGCTAAGGCCTTGGTTGCTGGTAGAAACCGGGTTCCAAGTCCCGCTGCAGGAATAACAGCTTTTCTTACTTTCATTTAAAAAACTCCTTACTGTTACTAAGCAATGGTAGCGTTAGCAACTAACATC
>SAMEA104315421__coassemble_1225_pt1 | contig 14405 bp, 12 predicted proteins | sample SAMEA104315421__metabat2_low_PE_055 | metagenome-assembled genome bin SAMEA104315421 (sample SAMEA104315421) | gut metagenome | biome: Monkey gut; feature: monkey-associated habitat; material: faeces | place: China | collected 2013
CATGGTTTCGTTAGGATACAGTCTAACTTTTTGTACGCGTAGCATTAAGCCCACCTCCCATTACAGAGATGATAACACTTTCTTAGACAACATTCAAAACATAAGTTCTATAATCCATCAATCCTACATTTTTTATTTTCTGATTGACTATAATTCTATTGTTTTCCACAATATTCTATATTTTTGGTAACAGTTAAACTCCTCCTTCGTTAATTTCTTTCAAAGCAGCCGCAAATTCTTCAGGACTAATCTGAAATAGGTTAAGCCGCTTATAGAGTTGCTTGCCGTTGGTATAACCAATGTGTAGATACTCTCCCAAAAGCCGCCGTCTTTTCTTAGCTTCCGGACCAGAAATTAAGCCAGCAAGTGCTAGTTCTTCACGACTAATCTGAATAGGAGCCGCGACATCTTCAGTATAGAGGTTCTTCAAAGCCGCTCTTATTGCTTCTAAACTAGCATGTTCCACTCCTAAGCTGCCTTTATGATTGGGAGCCGCATCTTGCCGGTTCAAAAAGGCGTGCTTTACCCCAGGGACTGCCTCCCTGATAGTCTTTCTGATCTTTTCGCCCGAATAGTCAGGGTCAGTAAATACAATTACCCCCCGTTTTTCATGCAACTCTTCAATCTGTTCTAAGGTTTCCTCGCTAATTGCTGACCCCCGCGTTTCCAGGGTGTCGGCATTAACGGCCAACTGAATACGCTTAGTATCAGATTTACCTTCCACTACGATAACTTCTCTAATTTTCATTTTTTCTTCAGTCATTAATCCTCAAAATTCTTTCTGTATTTTGATACGTTCTGCTAGCTAGACTAGCCGCACTCAAACCCAATTCCTGCGCTAAAAATTCCACCGTGTAGCGGGTTAAAGCCGGTTCATTAGCCCGCCCCCTAAATGGCAAAGGGGTTAGGTAGGGAGCATCCGTTTCAACTAGCATCTTATCTAAAGGGGTACTTAGCGCCGCCTGTTTAACTTCCTTAGCGTTACCAAAAGTCACTACCCCACTGTAAGACAGGTACATTCCTAAATCCAAAAACTTTTTAGCCCAGTCTTGATTTCCATTAAAGCTGTGCATGATCCCGCCAAAGCGCCCTAGCTCACTAGCTTTTAAAATTGGGTAAGTATCAGCAATCGCATCCCGGTTATGGATAGTCACTGGTAGCTGGTGCTTAGCCGCTAGCTGTAATTGGCGCTGAAAGACTTCTTTTTGAACCTGGTGATCAACTTCATTATGATAATCCAGGCCAATTTCGCCTAGGACTTTTACCTTAGGGTGGGCCAAGATTGTTTCTAGCCAGTTTTCCTTAGCATCATCATAATTCAAGGCATCATCCGGATGAATTCCAACCGCACCATAAATGTCAGGAAATTGTTCACATAGCTTTAGCATCTGGGTGGCAGAATAATCATCGTAAGCTACTAAGAGCATGGCCGTGACTCCAAAGGCCTGTGCGCGTTTAATTGCATCATATTCATCGCCAGCAAAAAAACGAGCATTAATATGGGTATGTGAATCAAATATCTTCATTTACTTTTACCTCTATTTAAAATTACTAAAACTAGGTGGTCGTAACTTTAAAGATACTACCACCTAGTTTTAGAATTGTCTAGCCTACAAGCGAACCTGCAGGAATATTTTCTGGTACCGTAATTAACTGGACTGTTTCCCCAAATTCAGCTGATAACAGCATCCCTTGACTGACTTCTCCCCGCATCTTGCGTGGCTTTAAGTTTGTCACTGCAATTACGTTTTTACCAACTAATTCTTCGAAGTTAGGATACCATTGGGCAATCCCTGAGAGGATTTGGCGGTCGCCTTCATCACCAGCATCTAAGCGGAACTTAAGTAACTTATCCGCCCCTTCTACCTTACTTACTTCCTTAATCTTGGCAACCTTTAATTCAACCTTATCGAATTTATCAAAGCTAATTGCATCCTTAGTCAACTTGAGCGTTGTCGTAGTTGGATCAAACCCTTGTGCTGCTTTTTGGGCCATCGCTTTACGACCCTTGACTTTTTCGTTAGCGGTCATCTTGGACTTGATGTATTCAACTTCTTTTTCAACTTCAAGCCGTGGGAAAATAGGTTGCCCCTTAGCAATCACTTGACTAACTGTTAAGTCAGCATAAGCCAAGCCCTTGATAGCAGGTAGGTTTTCACCTAGACCTAACTGGTGGAAAATTTCCTTAGGAGCCTTTGTCATGACAGGCTGTAATAAGACCGCAATCAAGCGTAAGCTAGCTACCAAGTGAGCTAGGACACTATCTAGTTCTTGCGCCTTAGTTTCGTCTTTAGCTAGCGCCCATGGTTCCGTTTCATCAATATACTTGTTAGAACGGGAAACAAACTTCCATAAAGCATCTAACGCGTTGGAGAACTTAACAGCTTCCATTTCGGCCTCATAAGCCTTAATCGTTTCAGCCGCCAATGCTTCTAAGTCAGCATCAAAAGCTGTTACCCCACTAACGAAAGCAGGTACTTGCCCTGCGCGGTACTTGTTAATCATTGCCACCGTCCGGTTTAACAAGTTTCCTAAGTCGTTAGCCAAGTCATAGTTAACCCGCCCCACAAAGTCTTCCGGTGTAAAGATACCGTCATTTCCAAATGGAACAGCGCGCATCAAGTAATAACGTAACGCATCTAACCCATAACGTTCAACCAACATTTCTGGGTAAACGACGTTGCCCTTAGACTTAGACATCTTGCCATCCTTCATCAGTAACCAACCGTGTCCAATGATATGCTTTGGTAATGGTAAATCAAGGGCCATCAAAATAATTGGCCAGTAAATAGTGTGGAAGCGAACAATTTCTTTTCCAACCATATGAACGTTGGCAGGCCAGTACTTCTTAAAGAGGCTCTCATCATCCCCAGTTTCATAACCAAGGGCCGTAATATAGTTACATAAAGCATCAATCCACACGTAAACAACGTGCTTAGGATTGCTTGGCACCTTGACACCCCAGTTGAAGCTAGTTCTCGTTAGGGCTAAGTCTTCGAGCCCTGGCTTGATGAAGTTATTTAACATCTCAGTCTTGCGGTTTTCAGGAATAATGAAGTCAGGGTGAGCATTGTAGTATTCCACTAATTTATCGGCATACTTACTCATCTTAAAGAAGTAACAGTCTTCTTCAACCAATTGAACTTCATGACCAGAAGGGGCCTTGCCACCAATCATCTTGCCGTTTTCATCACGGTAAACTTCAGCTAACTGTGATTCCGTAAAGTATTCTTCATCGGACACTGAGTACCAACCAACATATTTACCGAGATAAATGTCTCCCTTAGCCAATAATTTTTCAAAAATGTTTTGCACCGCACGTTCGTGGTAATCATCAGTAGTCCGAATAAACTTATCGTTTGAAATATCTAACAGTTTCCACAAGGCCTTAATATCAGCAGCCATCTTATCTACATAAGCTTGGGGGGTCATTTCAAGGGCCTTAGCCTTTTGTTCAATTTTCAAACCGTGTTCATCGGTTCCAGTTAAAAAGAAGACATCGAAATCTTGCAACCGCTTGTAACGTGCTAACACATCGCACGCAATCGTTGTGTATGAATTACCAATGTGAAGTTTCCCAGAGGGATAATAGATTGGCGTTGTAATATAAAATGTTGGTTTTTCAGCCATATTTTCAATTCCTTTCACAATTACGTTTTTAGCTAACTATTAGTATACCATAACATTACGGGTTATCAACTTGCGCAAATTCTTTAACCGCGTCTCCTTGAATCATAATCCCGTCACTAGGTAAACTAATAACCTCTTTGTTGACGGCCACTACCTTAGCCTTAGGTGAACGATACTGTATTAAACCAGCAAAGGGATAAACCACAAAAGAAGTCCCACATACAACTACTAAATCGGCTTGGCTTAAAGCTGTTAGTGCTTGGTTTAGCCTTGCTTGTTTAATTCCTTCCTCATACAAAACAATGTCCGGCCTCAAAATTCCCCCACAACCTTGGTGGTACATATTCTTGAGGTAGGTTTTATAGGTTACAGTTTGACCACACTTTTGACAGTAAAGATCATAGAGGTTACCGTGAAATTCAACTAGACGCTCTAAATCGCTACCAGCCTTAGCGTGTAAGCCATCAATATTTTGGGTAATAATCGTTGCCCGCTTAACCTTAGTAAAAGCTGCCATCTTTTCGTGAATAATATTGGGCTTGGCCTTAGGGTAGTAAAGGTTAGCCTTTAAGTATTCATAAAAAACTTCTGGCTCTTTAACTAGGCAAGTATGACTCAATAAGTACTCAGGCCGCCTTTTATTCGCATAAAGCCCATTTTTAGAACGATAATCAGGAATCCCCGAAGCCGTTGATACCCCGGCCCCAGTCAAAAAGACAATCCTCTTGGCAGTGGTTAACAAATCATTTAACTGGGTCATAACCATCCTTCTTTCTCTTAACGTTTTAGGTAATAAAAGCCGTTAGCCTGTAAATAGTCACTAACCTTGCTTTCATAAACCTTGGCAAATACCTCTTTGTCCTGTCCCTTTGGAACGGTAAAAACAAATGTATTCTGTTGATCTCCTTGATAGCGCCCAATGTAAGCATCCTTAAAGACTGTATTATCTTGGAAAACAGAGTGATAAATTTCAAAAACTTGGGCAATTTGCAAACGACTTTGCCGTTCACTCAAAACAGCCGTCAACGTCACAAATTCATTTAGATTCATTTTCATTAAGTTCCAAGCTTGAAGCTGTTCATCAAAGGCGGCAAACACTTTAACAATCGCTCGCCGCAAAGCAAAGGCAGACTCTAGGTCTTTAGCCGTCGCTATTTGGTAGAGCTTTTGGGCAGCTTGGAGTGACTCTGGGTATAACTCTTGTAATTTTGGTAAAATACTTTCTTCTTGTCCCTTAAAAAAGATAAGGCAATCAAACAAGGTTAAAGTCCGTAAGACCATCCATGAATCCCTTTGATCCTTAGGCTCTGGCTTCAAAATAGCCAAGACTCCTTTAAAGTAAAGCTCCTCGACGGATTCATCCACCAAGCCTAACTGCCGTTGTTGTTCGTAAACTCGAAAATGAAGCAGACTGTCATATAGTTCCGTTGCTGTTACCATAATGCGTTCATCTAAAGCTTGATTACCACTGGTTACGTTAAATGAAATCCGGGGCAGCTGCTTAAACTGCAATAAAAAGTGTAATAATTCATGGGCAATCGTGTAATTAGGGTTAGTCAAATCAAAGACTTCCACCGTAATTTGACCATTATCTACATACTCTTGTGCTTGATCGTGCCTTAGATAACCAACCTTTTTATCGTGATACTTAAAATTGATTTCACCAGGATGAATTTCTTGAACCTGCTTAACTAAGTCTGTGACTGCTTCGTTTAAAACTACTTCTACCATTAACTAATCTTCCTTTCGTCGTAACTCGGCTAATAATTGCTTAGCGCTATTAGAATCACGCACCCCAGCTGATTCTAGTGCAGAAATTAAAGGGGCAAGCTCTGTTTGTTTGGCCCCCACACTAACAGCTAGTGATTTTAATTGCAAGTGCATGTGGCCCTTCTGAATTCCCTCAGTTACCAAGGCTCTTAACGCTGCTAAGTTTTGGGCTAAGCCAACGCTAACACAGATTTTTTCTAACTCCTCTGCGCTTTCTAGTTGTAATAACTGGTGGTTAAGTTTAACTAAGGGAACAATTCCAATCGAACCGCCTACAAAGCCAACCGGTAAGGGTAAGGTTAACTTACCTTCCAAATTATCACCAACTACTTGCCACTCACTAAGGCCACGATACTGACCATCCCTTGCGGCATATGCGTGTACCCCCGCTTCAACTGCCCGCCAGTCATTCCCACTGGCAATCAAGACGGCATCAATTCCGTTCATGATGCCCTTATTATGGGTAGTTGCCCGGTAAACGTCTAGCTGAGCTAGCCGACTAGCTTGGGCAATCTTTTGGCCTACTTCTTTGCCAACTAGCTGTTTGGTTGCCAGTAACGCTAACGGAATTTGGCAGTGAGCTGTCACTAAACAGGAAGTAGCATAATTAGACAAAATACTCATTAAAATTTCTTGTTGATAATTAGTCCTCACGTAGTCTGCTACCGCCTCTAACATGGTATTTAGCATGTTAGCCCCCATTGCCTGCTTAACATCTACTGCCAAATCTAGCGAAATTAGGTCAGCCGCCAAAATCCGGACCCGGATAAACCGCGCTCCGCCACCGCGTTTTACAATTGAGGGGTGCGCTGCATTAGCTACCTGCAAAAGCTGCTCTTCAGCTTCCTTTAACTTTGTAGCTAGTTCGGTGGGAGCAACTACATTTTCTAAGACCACTTGGCCAATCATTAACCGTTCCGTTAAGCTAGTTTTAAAACCACCTGCTTGTTTAACCAGCTTGGCACCATTGCTGCTAGCGGCGATGACGGACGGCTCTTCGGTCACCATCGGCACCACGTAGTCTTTACCATCAATCATATAATTTAAGGCCAATCCTTCTGGTAAGGAGTAACTAGTAATAAAGTTTTCAATCATTGTTTCTCCCAATTCGGGATTTACCGCCGCCGCTTTTAAGCTTGCTAGTTGATCAGCGGTTAGTAATTGCTCAGTTTGTAAGACTTGCAGCCGGTCGGCCCACGGTTTTTGATAATACTTTTTAAATCCAGACACACTCATACCCTCACTAATTCTTTGGTTAATTTTAAAACGAAAATACTCAGTTATATTATATAATAAGTTAAGAAAAATTTGTTTCTAGAAAATCGAAAGGACCGTATCATGAAACGTTTTTTAACCTTGCTACTAGCTACTTGCTGCCTGTTTTTAGGATTAACTTCACTCACAGCCACTGCTAATAGCTTAAAAGTGGGGGTCCTTGCTAACAATCCCCCCTATACTATTCAAAACCATTCCGGCTTTGAGCTAGCTTTAAGTCAGCAACTCGCTGCCAAAGTTAAAGTTATTCCCCAAAAGTCTAACCCCCAACTAGTAACCGCCTTAAAAAAGGGGCAAGTTGACCTAATTATTTGTGATGTTAGTTTACTTTCTAAACAAACGAGCCACTCACAAAGCTTCTTGCACCCTGCTAACGTCCTATTTACCCGCCATGATAGCAAAACAAAGAGCATTTTGAAATTAAGTCAAAAAAAAGTGGGTTACCTAAAAAATAATCCCCACCATGCCTTACTGACGACTTTAGCCACTAACCCCCAAGGATTCGCAACTGAGTCTGCTTTACTAACGGCCTTGAATGCAGGCAAAATTAAAGCTGCAATCTTGACCGACTATCAGTACAATCAGCTGTTAGCTGCCAATCCCCAGTTAGTAACCGCTCAAGATGAGACTGACCCCACACAAGTAGGTCAGGTGCTAACTAAAATTAGCGATCCTAAGATAACTTCGCAGTCCCTAGTCGTTGCAACCTTTAAAAGACCTCGGCTTCAAAAGAAAATCAACCACAAATTAAAGCAGCTCCAAGACAACGGTACCCTCAGTAAGTTATCGATGAAATACTTCCACCAAGATTGGACCTACCAATAAGAAAATCCCCTCGCAAGCATGCTGAAGTGCTCTGAGGGGATTTTCTTATTCAGTTACCATGGAGTACAAGATTCCTTCCCGGACACCACTTTCAGAAAAAATTAGCTCGGGAATATCTAATTGCTGTATCAACTGTGCGATTGGTGTCAGACCGCCTAATATAATGTCGGCCCGGTCTGCTTCAACTCCCAACCGTTCCTGGCGTTGGCTAAAGTTAAGGCCTAACCAGTCGGTATAAATATTTAAGAAACTGCGGGCAGACATCTTAACCCCGTGGAATTCATCGAGATTTTTTTGCCCTCGGCGCATCATCTCAGTTCGAGCCACCGTCCGGTTAGCCCCACCTAATAACACTAGCGGAAGATAACGCCCTTCTAGTAACCATAATTGCTCGTTAAACAAGTTTTGGACAAAGCCTTGGAACCTAAATAGGTCTTTAGCCGATAGTAAATCTTGAGCATTAAAGCGCTCGGTTAGACTCACCGCCCCAAAGGGAATACTTGCCAAATTGACGGCTTGCCCGTCTTTAACGACCGCTAATTCAAAGCTACCGCCCCCCATGTCACAAAGAATAAAGTCATTTAACTTAAGCGAGTTCTTAACCCCAACGTAGTCATAGTAGGCTTCGGCATCGCCGGATAAGACTTCTACGTCGACTCCAGTTAACTCTTTGACCTGGTTTAAAAAAGCTTGACTATTGCTAGCAGCTCTAACAGCCGCAGTAGCAATTCCCTTCACCTTCAAGTTGGGTAGGTCTTGATATTCCTTTTTAAAGTCGGTTAAAGCGGCTAGCGTCCGTTCAATCGCTGCTTTCTTGAGGACTTTTTCGCCTAAAGTCTTCCCCATCCCTTCTGCCATCCGGGTCATCACTTTTTGGCGCCTAACTTCCCTAAAGGAACCATTGGTTACCTCATTAATTGATAAGCGGGTAGAATTAGAGCCCAAGTCAAGTATTACCACATTTTCCATTTGATTACCCCCGTTTTTTAATCGAAGTAATTAACCCCAATCGCAGCCCTAACTTCTGCTAGCGTTTGGTTAGCAACTTCGTTAGCCTTAGCACTACCTTCTTTTAGCATTTGGTAAACTGCTGCAATATCTGCTTCGTATTCAGCCCGCTTAGCCCTAATTGGAGCCAATTTAGCCTCTAAAACTTCGTTTAGATAACGTTTAATCTTAACGTCCCCTAGTCCCCCAGCTTGGTAGTGTTCCTTTAGTTCGGCAACCTTTTGCTTATCGTCATCAAAAACATCAAGGTAGGTAAAGACCATATTGCCTTCAACTTGCCCTGGATCTTCAACGTGGATATGGTTAGGGTCAGTGTACATTGACATTACCTTTTTGCGCAAAGTATCAGCGTCATCGGAAAGATAGATAGCATTTCCAAGCGACTTACTCATCTTAGCATTACCATCCAAACCTGGGAGGCGTCCCATTCCCTTAGGTGGGAAGACCCCTTCTGGTTCGACTAAAACTTGCTTTTGGTAGATGGAATTAAACGTCCGCACGATTTCACGAGTTTGCTCTAACATTGGTTCTTGGTCGTCACCAACAGGAACCAATTCCGCCTTAAAGGCAGTAATATCGGCAGCTTGGCTAACTGGATAGGTGAAGAAGCCTGCTGGAATTGAGCGTTCAAAATTCTTTTGTTGAATTTCTGCTTTAACCGTCGGGTTACGTTCTAGCCTAGAAACGGTTACCAAGTTAAGGTAATACAAGTTTAATTCTGCCAAAGCTGGGATCTGTGATTGGACAAAAATAGTCGATTTGGCAGGATCCAAGCCGACTGAAAGGTAGTCAAGTGCCACTTGGATTAAAGAATTACGAATCTTTTCGGGGTTACGGGCATTATCAGTCAAAGCTTGTTGGTCGGCAATCATGATAAAGGACTCGTATTTACCCGAATTTTGCATTTCTACCCGGTTACGTAATGAACCAATGTAATGCCCTAAGTGCAGCTTACCAGTGGGTCTATCCCCCGTTAAAATTACTTTTTTGCTTGTCATAAAAAAACCTCCATTTACATAAAAAAGCACCATCACCCTAATAGGACGACAGTGCCGTGGTACCACCTATATTGCAAGTCTAACTTGCCACTCAAAAACAATCTTATTAATTTGTAAACTTAGCTTAGCCCACTTCGGTCAGCTTTAGGACTTTTCAGCTACCGTCCTATCTCTGTCTTAGCTTCCTACTTATCTAAGCCTAGATTACTTTTATTTTAGCCGACCGCGCTTGATTTTTCAACAAGTTAAAGATTTTTGTTTCTTAGCAATCTAGGTGCTAGAATTAAAGACGTTTAGGAAGTGATTTTTATGCGTAATATTGACCGCCACTTGGAAAAAGAATATCAACTTTGGGAAAAAATTCAAAGTCAGGAGTTGGCTAAGTTAACCGCCGCACTCCACCACCTCTTTCTTAACCTCGGGGCTTATTTTTTAATTTCCATAATTGAATACGTTTTAGCGATAATCAGCCACTCACAAACGCTACGGGCGGATGCCTTCAATAACCTTTCTGGAATTATTTCAACGATTTTATTGATGGTTGGCTTGCACATCGCGCGTGACATTGACGATGACGACATCGCTGGCCTAACTCCTATGCCCAAAATTTCTCTCCACAAACGGGGCAATGATCAGCGCGTACAATTTACCCGTTTTCGCTATGAAACCATCTTTACCTTAGTTACAGGAATTATCATGGTAGCAATTTCTTTAGGGGTAATTTTAGCCGGTATTAGTAACCTCTTAAATCCTGCTAAACATCTGATTCCTGATAGGATGGCCCTACTAGGAGCTGCAATTGCAAGCGTCATTATGTTGGGCGTTTGGTACTATAACAAACAAGCCGGCAAAAAACTCCAAAATGCGGCACTTATTGCCTCCGCCAAGGATAGTCTTAGCGACGCTTGGATGAGTATCGCCACCTTTGTCTCGATTCTAGGCGCCCTAGTTTTTAAAATTACTTGGCTGGATGGCGCTGGTGGAGTCTTAGTTGGCCTCTTCATTCTTTATTCAGGCATTAGTATTTTTTGGGAAAGCAGTTTGAATCTAGCTGACTACTTCGATCCCGAAGCAGAAGCACAGTACCGCCAAGTCTTAGCAACTTTTCCTGAAATTATTGAAGTTGACGAACTCAAGGCCCACTATAACGGAAATATCATTACGCTTGACTTAGTTTTGGTCGTCGATTCCCAAATGACTGTTTTAAGCAGCTACCAACTGGCCGAAAAAATTGAACAGCTCATGATGCACCGTTTTGGAATTATCGATACCGACGTGTCCTTTATCCCTACCGATAAAACTAAATTTTAGCATCTAACCTCACTGCGTGTTACTATAAAAACTGACACCTAAAAGGGAGGAATTTTAATGCACCCAGAACAACCAGCTGAACAAGTACGAGTTGACAAGGTTGAACAAGTTATTACTGAGCGTTTAACAACAACTGAGCTTGCCCACGCTAAAGCCAAGGCGGAACTCTCTTCTGTTGAACGTAACTACGTACAAAATGCTCGCATTAACACCTTAGAAGTTGATGACCGCATGGAGACTAATGCGGAAGTTCAACAGCAAAAGCAATTGGTTGCTAAAAATGTTGCCGATGAGGAAATTTTAAACCGGCAATTGACTACCTTAAAACAGTTAAAAAAATCCCCTTACTTCGGCCGGATTGATATTTTAGAAACTGGTGAATCCCAAACTGAGACTTTATATATTGGTACCGCCTCCTTGGTTGATGACCACCAGAACTTTTTAATCTACGATTGGCGTGCACCTATCTCATCAATTTACTATAACGGGACCCTTGGTCAAGTTGAATACGAAACCCCTGGGGGAATACAAAGCGCAGAGCTTAAAAAGAAGCGGCAATTTACCATTGTTAATGGTCAAATTACAAATATGTTTGATACTAACGAAACAGTGGGAGACGAAATTTTACAAAGTGTCCTAGGGCAGCAAAGCGACGAATATATGCGCAACATTGTTGCCACCATTCAGCGTGAACAAAACGATATTATTCGGGATACTGAGCACGACTTGCTCTTAGTTCAAGGAGTTGCTGGTAGTGGTAAGACTTCTGCTATCCTCCAACGGATTGCCTTTTTACTCTACCATAGCCGGACTAGCTTGGCTGCGGATCAAATTATCCTCTTCTCACCTAACCGGCTGTTTAGTCACTATATTTCAGAAGTGCTACCTAGCCTAGGGGAACGTAATATGCGCCAATTAACCTTAGCAGAATTTTTAAGCCAACGTTTTCAAGGCTTACAGGTTGAAAGTCTCTTTGAACGTTACGAACGTAAGGAATCGTTAAGCCTGGACAACCAAGCACTACAAGCAAAGAAGGAAGCAGCCACTTTCATGAGTGAACTGGAAAAATATGTTAACGCCCTAACTTCCTCTAAGCTTTGTTTCACGGATATTTTGTTAGATGGCCACGTCTTTTTTAGCAAGGAAGAGATTTACGAAACCTTTTCTTCACTACCAGCCGCTATGAAAATTACCCACCGCTTTTTAGAAACCAAGAATCTCTTGATTAAGCGACTTAAGCATAGAATTAATCAAGAAGCACAAAGCGAAGCGGTGTTAGAGCAGGTAGACTCACTGTCAGATGCCAAGTACCGTAAGTACCTGGGAACCAAAAGACGTGGAGCTTTTCAAGAGGTGGCTGCAGAAGTAGCGTACATAGCAAAACAAATTGTTAAAGAACGATTTGCTGTTATTTACGATGCCATCTACAACAATCACTTCATTGATATCTATGAGCAATACGCGGCTTTCTTGACTACCCACCTTCCAGAAGCAGCGGCTACTTTTAACCAAAATTTGGAATACCATCGCTTAGCGCTAGAAGATGCGGCCCCCTTATTGTACCTACGTGATTTAATCACCGGAGAAGGTCAAAATAATACGATTGCGCACCTATTTATCGACGAAGTTCAAGATTACTCTAGTGCTCAACTTATTTACCTGAAGCACGTCTTTCCTAAGGCTAACTTAACGCTTCTAGGCGACGGGGAACAAGCCCTGTTTAATCCCTTGATGCAAGCTCAAACCATGTTGACAAAACTCGCTACTAGTCTAGATGCTAAAAAGCCACGCTTGATTGCTTTGAATAAGAGTTACCGGTCAACTAGTGAAATAACTAATTTTATGAAGGCCCTCTTACCCGATGGAGATAAAATCATCGCCTTTAGCCGTCCAGGTCCTAAACCTAAGCTAATCTTCACCCAGAATGCTGCTGAAAGTCTAGCCAGTCTTAAAAAGGAACTGACTTTAAGGTTAACCGACTCCAAACAGGTAGCACTAATTACTAAAAACTTGGCTGAAAGCAAGTGTTTATATGAACAACTACACCGTGACTTTAACACCCACTTATTAACAGACGGTGACCGGGCATTACCAAACGGCTTGATTATCCTGCCTATTTACCTTGCTAAGGGATTAGAATTTGATAATGTCATCAGCTATGATGTGTCCGCAACTAATTATCCAGATGAAAAGAGTATCGGGATTTTGTACACCATCTGCTCACGGGCCATGCACAATTTAACTTTAATTACTAATGGTCCCGTTGCCCCAATCCTTAAAAAAGTTGCTCCACATTTATATACTAGTCAGCATACTTTTAAACTTAGTTAATCTGCATTTTTTGCTTGCATTACCTACTTACATATAATATACTATTTAGGTAATGCAAAAGTGCCACTTTAGCTCAGGAGGTAGAGCATCACCATGGTAAGGTGGGGGTCGCCGGTTCAAATCCGGCAAGTGGCTTTCTTATAACACGATTTTATATTAACTACTAGATGTATTGTCCTCGTCTGATTTTGGCGAGGGCTCTTTTATTGCCTCTTCCTTGCTGCTTGGATAATAATAATCGCTCCCCTGAATATAACCCTCTAGCTTACGATGACATCTTCCTAAAGCATTATACACAGCGGTAGGAGTAACTTCTAGCATCTCCGCAATCTCCGCTGCGCTATAGTCTTGCAATATTTTTAGTTTAAATACCCTTAGTTCAAGCTTCGATAATAAAACGGGCGCTTGCTTGGTGATAAGTTCGTTTAATTCATCACTGATACTGCCTTCGTTAGTCGAAACGTAACCAAGAATTTTTTCTTCCCCCTCTTCTAGTAACATCTCTAGTGATAAGTCATGTTGTTGATTCCGACGCTTAATTGCCCCATCGAATCTGGTTAAACTATTATAGCGATTTACTAAGCACTGGATAAAATAAGTTCCGTACTTGGTATTAAAGGACTCTTGGTAGGTTTGGGCAGCTTTAAAGCAAACTATTTGCGCTTCTTGAATTAGATCATCTTCATCTAAAAGGTTAAAAGAAAAGCGGTTAATAACCGTCTGGATTAAGGGACGATACGCTGCAAATAAGGTTAATAAATTACTTCCGCATGGATCTTCCTTATAAGCTTTTAATGCTATGTCGCCAGCACTCTTCTTTTTTTCAGACCTAGTATTCAAGTCCATTAAACAGGACCTCCTTTTCAGTAATACCTTCATTATATACGAAAGCGTTTTCTTGTATATGAAAATAAACTTTTTTAAGTTAAAATATAATTATTTTCCACAACCATTTAATCTTATTTTTCTAAATTGTGAATAAATTTACATTATTATAAGGTTATTTAAGAATAATTTAAATCAATAAAAATTAAGATTTGATTATAAAAAGATAAAAGATATTCAAGAATTACTCTAAAAAAAAGCTGTAATCATCAAACGACGATTACAGCTAAGAAATAAAAAGAAGCGGAAGACGGGATTCGAACCCGCGACCCCCACCTTGGCAAGGTGATGTTCTACCACTGAACTACTTCCGCATAATGGAGGATACAGGGCTCGAACCTGTGACCCTCTGCTTGTAAGGCAGACGCTCTC
>SAMEA104315421__coassemble_1263_pt1 | contig 13859 bp, 13 predicted proteins | sample SAMEA104315421__metabat2_low_PE_055 | metagenome-assembled genome bin SAMEA104315421 (sample SAMEA104315421) | gut metagenome | biome: Monkey gut; feature: monkey-associated habitat; material: faeces | place: China | collected 2013
CCTAGCTAATCGTTGTCATGGCAGTGTACACCCGGTTGTTTTATTTGGACTGAATGACAAGGATGGCGGTAAGGTTTCAATTTCAAGTCAGGTTGGTAAGCGGGCCTATGCGATTGGACAGGAAAACCAGTTTAAAGAATTTACGGTGCAAGACGAAGAGTTTTTAGACTTTTTAGAAGGAATTAAAAGTCGCCAAGGGCGGATGGTTAATAATAATGTTTTCCTATACCTTAGCCAAGCGATTGACCGGCAATTAGATAATTTAAGCTTAGAAGATTATCAAATGTTGACGAAGGACTTTCTTTCTCCAGTTAAGGCTAATTTGCGTAGGTTAATTGAAGATTATGAATTGGATGTTAGTGATTTAGAAGCTTATTTTGGTGAAGATAATTACGATATTAATTTCGATAAAGGACGCCGCAATTGGCGGACCTTATTGAGCGACAAGCAAGTTATTGAGCAAATCTCAGTGACTGCAGGTGACGACCAGTGTTTAATTCCGGTGGGGGTATTTCCAAATCGGAACGACATTAAGCGGTTCTTTGATTACCTACCGCCCAAATTAGAAATTTGTGCTAGCTATGTATCTGTTGGGTTAACCGTCAACATCGATAACATGGATAAGTGGCTAGGGGTTAATTTGCTTAGGGAACACTATGATGAAGAAACGGGGGTTAAAAAGCGCCGGGAAGAGCTAGAAAAAATTGAGCGTCAATCGGAATTTCAAGCCATGTACACCGTTAAGTATCAGGCTGAACAGAAACAAAAAGAAAAGCTAGAACGGCGGCAGAAAAATCCGTGGTTTAGGTTAGTAGATAAGTTTATCAAATAAAACATCAAGGAACAATCGTTTTTGGCGATTGTTCCTTTTTTATAGGTTGAGATAGGTGGTTTGGGTTGTGTAAAATTATTATTTTTTAGTTAAAAGCGTTTGAAAACCACAAAAAAGTTTTCAATATTCGTGTTTTATCCTTGACGACGGGCTTTAAAATTGATAATCTTAGGAAGAAATAACGAAGGTTTAGTTTCGTTAAAGATTTAAAATTCGCTTTTTGAACAAAGGAGTCGCTGAAAAATCATGTCTGAATTGATTTATACTGGCAAAGCCAAACAAATGTGGACCACAGAAGATGAAGATGTTTTACGAGTTGTTTATATGGATCAAGCTACAGCCTTGAATGGTAAGAAGAAAGATCAAATTAAAGGTAAGGGACAAGTTAATAACCAGATTTCTACCTTGATCTTTAATTACCTAAAGGCTAAGGGAATTCCAACTCACTTTATAAAGAAGCTTTCTGAAACAGAAGAGCTGGTTAAAAAAGTGACTATCGTTCCCCTAGAATTTGTAACTAGAAATATTGCCGCTGGCCACTTTGCAAGCCGGTTTGGTGTTAAAGAAGGAACACCTTTCAAGCAACCAGTCGAAGAAACATACTATAAGAGTGATGAACTAGACGATCCTTTTATGAATGAATCACAGACCTTGGCCTTAGGAATTGCTACCAAGGCAGAACTTGATTACATGTGGGAATTGTCTCGGAAGGTTGACCAGTTACTCATTCCTTTGTTTGCAAAGGCAAATTTACAGTTAGTCGACTTTAAATTAGAATTTGGGCGCTTGGCTGACGGGACAATTGTTTTGGCGGACGAATTTTCACCAGATAATTGTCGCTTGTGGGATTTAACCACTAAGGCTCATATGGATAAGGATGTTTACCGTCGAGATTTAGGTGATTTGACTCCAGTTTATGAAGAAGTATTAACTCGGTTAGAAAAAGTTTTAGCTAAGGAGGCTAACTAAAGATGGTTGAAGTTAGAATTTACGTCACATATAAGCAATCAGTATTTGATCCCCAAGGTGAAACCATTACTGACGCAATTCATGCGCTCGGACATGATGAAGTTCAAAAAGTGAAGGTCGGTAAGTTTTTTGATGTGACCCTTGACCCAAGTAAGAAGGATATTGATCAAGCTGTTAAGGAAATCTCGGAACAATTGTTGGTTAACTTTAACCTTGAAACATACCGTTACGAAGTGATGGAGGAAGCTTAATGAAATTTGCAGTCATTGTTTTTCCAGGTTCTAACTGTGATATTGATTTATACGAAGCCTTAAAGACGGTTTGTCACGCCGAAGTTGAATATGTTTCTCACAAAGAAACTAGTTTGGCTGGGTTTGATGCGGTGATGGTTCCAGGAGGCTTCTCTTATGGAGACTACCTTAGATGCGGGGCGATTGCGCGCTTTGCTAATATCATGCCAGCGTTGATTGAATTTGCTAAGGCGGGTAAGCCTGTGTTTGGAACTTGCAATGGGTTCCAAATTTTAACGGAAGCTGGGCTTTTACCTGGGGCCTTGAAGCAAAATGATAGCTTGAAATTTGTTTGCAAGACAGTCGCTTTAGAGGTGAATAACCAAACGATGTTTACCTCTGAGTATAATGACAACGAAGTGATTAAGTTACCAATCGCGCACGCCGATGGTTCATACTATGCTGATGAAGAAACTCTAGCTAAACTAGAAGCTAACAATCAAATTGCCTTCCGCTATCATGGTGAAAATCCTAACGGTAGCTTGCATGACATTGCTGGAATTGTAAATGAGCAGGGTAACGTTTTAGGGATGATGCCTCACCCAGAACGGGCAGTGGAAGCTTTACTAGGTAACGAAGATGGACTACGCCTTTTTAAATCAATTTTAAAACATGGGCACCAAACGGAGGAAGTAAATGGCTAAAGAATTAACACCCCAAGAAATTAAAGATCAAAAGCCTTACTTAGAATGGGGTTTAACAGAAAAGGAATACGACTATATTGCTACTGAATTGTTAGGACGTTTACCTAACTACACTGAAACTGGCTTGTTTGCGGTAATGTGGAGTGAACACTGCTCTTATAAAAAATCCAAGCCGGTTTTACGGTTGTTCCCTAATAAGAATGAACGCGTATTACAAGGGCCTGGTGAAGGTGCAGGGATTGTCGATATCGGTGATGGCCAGGCAGTTGTTTTCAAAGCCGAAAGTCATAATCACCCTTCTGCAGTTGAACCTTACGAAGGAGCTGCGACTGGTGTTGGGGGGATTTTACGTGACATCTTTAGTATGGGGGCACGTCCGATTGCTTCCCTAGATTCTTTGCACTTCGGAGAAATTGACCGGCCCCGAACTAAATATTTAATTAACGAAGTAGTCGCTGGGATTGGTGGCTACGGTAACTGTATGGGGATTCCAACTGTTGCTGGGGAGATGACCTTTGATGAATGTTACACTGGCAATCCGTTAGTAAACGCGATGAGTGTTGGGTTGATGGACCAAAAGGATATGCAAAAAGGCCGAGCAACAGGAGTTGGCAACGCCGTAATGTACGTTGGGGCTAAGACTGGTCGTGACGGTATTCACGGGGCCACCTTTGCGTCCGCTGATTTTGCTGATGATAAGGAAACACAACGGTCCGCTGTTCAAGTTGGCGATCCGTTTATGGAAAAACTTTTGATGGAAGCTTGTTTAGAATTAACTAGCCAACACGCTGACTGGCTAGTTGGTATTCAAGATATGGGGGCGGCCGGGATTGTGTCTTCATCTTGTGAAATGGCCTCTAAGGCTAATAGTGGCCTCGAATTAAACCTAGATTACGTGCCCCAACGTGAAACTAACATGTCAGCTTACGAAATTATGTTAAGTGAGTCTCAAGAACGGATGCTTCTTTGTGTTAAAAAGGGGCATGAAGAAGACGTTCAAGCTATCTTTAAGAATTATGACTTGGAAGCAGTTGTAATCGGCCGGGTAACAGCTGGACATGATTATGTGTTAAAGCACCAAGGGCAAGTGGTGACTAACATCCCAGTTTCAACCTTAACTGATGACGTTTTGGAAGAACCTAGCCAAGAACGGGTACCCGCACGGTTAGCAAACGCAGACACTGAAAAGTGGCAACCAGAAATTAGCGATGCAAGTGAAACTTTGAAAAAATTATTGGCTCAACCAACTATTGCTTCTAAAGAGATGTTTACTCAAACCTATGACTCTCAAGTGCGGACTAGTACGGTGGTAGGACCTGGTAGTGATGCCGGGGTTATCCGGATTCGGGGAACTAAAAAGGCCCTAGCGATGACAACCGATGGTAATGGGCGCTTTGTCTACCTTGACCCTAAAGTTGGTGGTAAGATGGCGGTTGTTGAAGCAGCTACTAACGTTATCTCAAGTGGGGCCTTACCCCTAGCAATGACTGACTGCTTGAATTATGGCGACCCTAACGATCCAGAAATTTACTATGAGTTACACCAATCAGTTCAAGGGATGGCTGATGCCTGCTTAGCTTTAGATACACCCGTTATTTCCGGTAACGTTTCCCTTTATAACGAAAATAATGGGGAAGCCATTTACCCAACACCAATGGTCGGAATGGTTGGCTTAATTAAGGATGTTAATTATGTAATTCCATCCTTTGTTCAAACTGCGGGTGACTTGGTTTACTTAGTAGGTCAAACAGGTGATGATTATGCCGGGTCAGAATTACAAAAGTTATTGACTGGTAAGATTAGCGGTGCATTAGCTGACCTTGATTTGGCTGAGATTAACGCTTACCTTAAGAAGTTATTGCAAGCAATGGAAACAGGGTTGGTTAAGAGTAGCCATGACCTTAGCGAAGGTGGGTTAGGTGTAGCCTTAGCCGAAACAACCTTTAAGACTGACTTAGGCCTAGACTTAAATTTAGCTTTAACTAAGGCGCAACTATTTAGCGAAACTGCTGGCCGGTTGGTAGTAACAGTTGCCAAGGAAAAGCAAGCAGCCTTTGAAGAATTGTTGGGACAAGCAGCTAGCTTAGTAGGACAAGTTACAGCAGAGCACAAGTTAGTGGCTAAGTTAAGTGATGGTCAGTTGCAACTCGATTTAGCTGAGGGCCAAAAAATTTGGGAGGAGGCCATTCCATGTCTTATGAAATCAAAGGCTTAAACGAAGAGTGTGGAATCTTTGGCGTTTTTGGAACCCCCAATGCCAGTGCCCTAACTTACTTTGGCCTTCATAGTTTACAGCACCGTGGTCAGGAAGGTGCTGGGATTGTCTCCAGTGACGGGGAGCGTTTGCACCAATACCGCAACCGGGGCTTGTTGGCGGAAGTTTTTGCGGATCAAAAAGATCTTGACCGCTTAGTGGGCCAATCCGCAATTGGCCACGTTCGGTATGGGACTAGTGGTAATAATTCAGTTGCCAACATTCAACCCTTCTTATTTAGATTCCATGATGGTGATATTGCCTTGGCTCATAACGGGAATTTAACTAATGCTAAGTCATTGAAATATCAGCTAGAAGACCAAGGGGCCGTTTTCCAGTCAACCTCTGATACAGAAATATTAATTCACCTTATCCGGCAAAAACGGGAATTAGGCTTTATAGACGCATTAAAGGCGAGTTTAAATGAAGTCAAGGGTGGCTTTGCCTTTCTGTTATTAAAGAAAGATTGCCTAGTGGCTGCTTTAGATCCAAATGGGTTTCGCCCTTTGAGTATTGGACAGTTAGAAAATGGGGCTTACGTGGTCGTTAGTGAAACCTGTGCTTTGGATGTAGTTGGTGCTAAGTTTGTCCGGGATGTGCTTCCAGGTGAGTTAATCATTATCGACAAGGATGGCTTGAAGGTTGATCACTATACTAAAGACACCCAGTTAGCAATTTGTTCAATGGAGTATATCTACTTTGCCCGTCCAGATTCAATTATTCACGGAGTAACTGTTCACAACGCCCGAAAGAAAATGGGCCGCTTGTTAGCTAAAGAACAGCCAACAGTGCAAGCTGACATGGTTATCGGGGTGCCTAATTCTTCCTTATCCGCGGCTTCGGGTTACGCAGAAGAAGCAGGCTTGCCGTATGAAATGGGTCTAATCAAAAATCAATATATTGCCCGGACCTTTATTCAACCAACTCAAGAATTACGTGAGCGGGGAGTTAAGATGAAACTCTCGGCTGTGCGCGGGGTGGTTGAAGGTAAGAGCGTAGTGGTGGTCGATGATTCGATTGTGCGGGGAACAACCTCAAAACAGTTAGTGAAATTGATTCGGGATGCCGGTGCCAAGGAAGTTCATATGCGGATTGCTTCACCTCCTTTGAAGTTTCCATGTTTTTATGGGATTGATATGTCGACCCGGGCGGAATTAATGGCGGCTAATCACAGTGTTGAAGAAATGCGCCAAATTATCGGGGCTGACAGTCTAGGCTTTCTTTCGATTCCGAGTTTGATTAAAGCAATTGACCTACCGGATGCGGGTGACGCCCCTAATGGTGGCTTAACGGTTGCATATTTTGATGGTAATTATCCAACGCCTCTATATGACTATGAGGAAGATTACCTAAAGTCGCTAAGACAAGGCTGAAAGGGTGTAAAAAATGAGTCGTTATCAAGAAGCTGGCGTTGATGTTAACGCCGGGTATGAATTAGTCAGAAAGATTAAAGCGGATGTAAAGTCTACCGCCCGTTTAGGAGTCATGGGGACTGTGGGTAGCTTTGGGGGGATGTTTGATCTTAGTAGCCTTAACGTCAAGGAACCGGTCTTAGTTTCGGGGACAGATGGCGTTGGTACTAAACTGATGATAGCTCAAATGCTAGCTAAGCACGATACGATCGGAATTGACTGTGTGGCTATGTGTGTCAATGACATTTTAGCGCAAGGGGCAGAACCCTTGTATTTCTTAGATTATATCGCTACCGGGCATAATGACCCCGAAAAAATGGCGGCGATTGTAGCGGGGGTAGCCGAAGGGTGTCGGCAAGCAAACTGTGCTTTAATCGGGGGAGAAACTGCCGAAATGCCTGATATGTACGCTGAAGACGAGTATGATTTAGCGGGCTATTCAACTGGGGTGGCTGAAAAAAGTCAGCTTTTAACGGCTGCTTTGCCCCAAGCAGGCGATGTCTTAGTGGGTTTACCATCTTCGGGCCTGCACTCCAACGGTTACTCGCTAGTAAGACAAATCATCTTTAAAGATGCCGGTTTAGCTTTAACTGCTAAGCCAGCGGAGCTTTCAGGCAAGACCTTAGGTGAAGTGTTACTCGAGCCAACTAGAATTTATGTTAAGGCGATTTTACCTTTAGTTAAAGCGGGCTTAGTTAAAGGCATCAGTCATATTACTGGGGGTGGTTTGATTGAAAACCTTCCACGGATGTACGGTGATAATCTCAAGGCGAAAGTGGATGCGACTAGCTGGCCTAAGCTACCAATCTTCACCTACTTACAAAAGTTAGGTCAGCTTAGTGAGCAAGATTGTTATGAAACCTTTAATATGGGAATTGGTTTAGTCTTGGCCGTTTCGCAAACAGATTATCCTAAGGTAAGCCAAGCCCTAAGTCAAGCTGGTGAAGCTCACTATCAAATCGGGCAGCTAGTCGAACGGCAGGCTGATGAAGATAAAATTTCAATTGAGAAATCGAGGTAGGATTATGCGGGTGGCAATTTTTGCATCGGGAAATGGTTCCAATTTTGAAGTGCTGGCACAAAAATTTCAACAAGGCCAAATGGCTGGTGAATTGGTACTATTATTTTGTGACCATCCTGATGCCTATGTAGTAAAAAGGGCTGAGAAGTTCCAAGTTCCAGTAGAAACATTTACGGTTAAAGCTTGTGGGGGAAAGCAAGCTTATGAAGAGCGAATTTTACAGGTTTTAAAGGATTATCAAGTCGACTTTATTGCTTTGGCTGGTTATATGCGGGTAATTGGACCTACTATTTTAGCCGATTATGAAGGAAGAATTATCAACCTTCACCCGGCTTACTTGCCAGAATACCCTGGACTCCACTCAATTGAACGGGCTTTTGCCGATAAGAAAAAGCAAACTGGGGTAACAGTTCATTATATTGATTCCGGGCTAGATTCGGGCCCAATTATTGCCCAAGAGCATGTAGCAATTCTGCCAACTGATAGTCTAGCCAGTCTAGAAGAGCGGATTCATGCCTGTGAGCACCGCTTGTATCCGCAAGTTCTACAAACAATTTTAGCAAATCAAGCCAATAACTAAAGGGGTTATAAAAAATGAAACGAGCATTAGTTAGCGTATCTGATAAGAGTAACTTAGTAGATTTTGTTAAGACCTTAGTTGCCAATGACTATGAAATTATCTCAACTGGTGGGACTAAGAAGGTGTTAGACGAAGCCGGTCTTAAAACCATCTCGGTCGAAGACGTAACTGGTTTTCCCGAAATTTTAGACGGCCGGGTAAAAACCTTGAACCCATATATTCACGGGGGCTTGTTAGGCCGGCGTGATTTGCCAGCTCACTTAGAAAAAATGGCTGAGTTAAAGATCAAGCCGATTGATTTGGTCTGTGTCAACCTTTACCCATTTAAAGAAACAATTCAAAAACCAGGCGTGACCTTAGCCGATGCAATTGAAAACATTGATATTGGTGGCCCAAGTATGGTCCGGTCCGCAGCTAAAAACTACCAAGCCGTAACAATCGTGGTAGATGCAGCTGACTACAAGCAAGTTGCTGAAGAAATTGCAGCTAACGGGGATACAACTTTGGAAACCCGTCAAAAATTAGCGGCCAAAGCATTCCGGCATACAGCTGCCTATGATGCCTTGATTGCTGACTACCTCACTAAGCAAGCGGGAATTAGTGCACCCGAAAAGTTGACTTTAACTTACGATTTGAAAGAAGAAATGCGTTACGGCGAAAATAGTCACCAAAAAGCTTACTTCTATGAAGATGCCTTACCGGAAGCTTATTCAATTGCCCAAGCTAAACAACTTCATGGTAAGCAATTATCTTACAATAATATTAAGGACGCTGACGCAGCCATTAGGATTGCTAGAGAATTCAGTCAACCAACTGTGGTGGCCTTGAAGCATATGAATCCATGTGGGATTGGCCAAGCTGATAACCTAGAGCAAGCCTGGGATTTGGCCTATGAAGCTGACCCAATTTCAATCTTTGGGGGCGTAATTGTCCTCAACCGTCAAGTTGACTTGGCCACTGCTGAAAAGATGCACAAGCTCTTCTTGGAAATTATTATTGCCCCAGGCTTTGACCAAGATGCTTTTGAAGTTTTAGCTAAGAAAAAGAACTTACGCTTACTTCAATTAGACTTTGACCAAAAAGATACTGCCCAAAAGCCAGAAGTGGTTTCTGTTTTAGGTGGTTTATTAGTCCAAGACCAAGACATCTTAGCTGAAGATGTTAAAGATTGGAAGGTGGTCACCAAGGTGGCTCCAACTGAGGAACAACTAGCCAGCTTGATGTTTGCTTGGAAGGCAGTTAAGCACACTAAGTCCAATGCGATTGTGGTTGCTAACGGTGAACGGACACTAGGAATTGGGGCAGGTCAGCCTAACCGGATTGATTCAACCAAGATTGCCATCAAGCATGCGGGGGCTGCCTTAGACGAACATGCTGTGTTAGCTAGTGATGCCTTCTTCCCAATGGATGATTGTGTTGAATACGCTGCTAAGCATGGAATTAAGGCAATCGTTCAACCTGGTGGTTCAATTCGTGATCAAGATTCAATCGAGATGGCCGACAAGTATGGGATTGCCATGGTAACAACGGGTGTCCGTCACTTTAGACATTAATGAGGTAGGAAGATGACCAAAAAATTACGCTTATTAGTAGTAGGTGCTGGTGGACGTGAACATGCAATCGCTAAAAGCTTAGCGCAAAGTTCATTGGTAGAAAAAGTTTTCTGCGCTCCTGGTAACGTGGGGATGGCTAGTGACAAGATTGAGGTTGTCAATATTGGTGAGTTAGAATTTGACGCCTTAAAGGGTTTAGTAGCAGAAGAACAAATTGACTGGACTTTTGTCGGGCCGGAAAATGCTTTGGTAGCTGGAATCGTAGATTCCTTTGAAGCCGATGGCTTAAAGATTTTTGGCCCCAACAAGGAAGCAGCCCAACTTGAAGGCTCTAAAGATTACGCCATGCGGTTTATGGACCAATACCAGATTCCAACGGCTAAATTTGCAACCTACCAATCTTCAGAAACTGCCATTGCAGGTCTTAAGAATTTTAGTGAACCAATCGTAATTAAGGCTGATGGCTTAGCTGCTGGTAAAGGGGTAGTGATTGCTCCTAGCAAGCAAGAAGCTGAAGCTGAGATTAGGTTGATGTTTAAAAAAGGCCAAAAGCAAATTGTCTTAGAAGAATTTTTAGCAGGGGATGAGTACTCACTCTTTGTGTTGATTGGTAAATCCGGTTACCGGATTTTACCAATGGCTCAAGACCACAAGCGGGCTTTTGATCAAGATAAGGGGCCTAATACTGGCGGGATGGGTGCCTATAGTCCGGTACCACAACTAGCAAAAGTAGATTACCAGCGGATGTTAACAGAGGTGGTCGAACCAACGATTGCTGGTTTGAAGCAAGCTAACCTTAATTATCAAGGGGTGCTCTACATCGGGATGATTCTAACCGCCCAGGGTCCTAAGGTAATTGAGTATAACGTCCGGTTAGGTGATCCGGAAACCCAGGTGGTCTTACCCCGCTTAGCCACTGATTTTGCTGAGTTAATTAATGCTTTTGTAACTGGTGCTGACCTTCCAGAGGTTAAGGTTAAACCTAACGCTTGTTTAGGAGTTGTTTTGGCAGCAGAAGGCTATCCGCAAGCACCCCTTAAAGGCCAAACAATTTCCTTACAATTGGCTGATGAAAGCTTAGATATCGACTACGCTAACGTGACTGGCAGCCTAGACGATTTGAAAGGGGCTGGGGGACGGATTTTGACCGTACTCGCAAGCGCACCTTCGCTAGCAGAAGCTCAATTGAAAGTTTACGAATGCCTCAATAGTCAAGTTCAAGCGGAAACATTCTACCGTAAGGATATTGGCTTTAGGGCGACTAAGGCTTCATTTTAAGACAACTTAAGATAGTGTAAAAAACTCCTCCGATGCGAATCTACATTCCAGTCGGGGGAGTTTTTTGGAAATCTAAAATTCTTGGTAAACAGCAGGGTCTTGGTTTTTAAGCCGACCGTTAGGTTTATCTAGCTCAGTAATGGCTGCCAGTTCTTCAGGGGTTAACTCAAAGTCGAAAATATCTAAGTTAGCCAATTGGTGCTTAGTAGAGTTGGCTTTAGGAATAACACCTACCCCTAGTTGGAATTCCCAGCGTAAAATAACTTGGGCAGCAGATTTATGGTGTTTGTCAGCAATAGTGTTAATGACAGGTTCTTGTAAAACAGAACTGGCCCGCCCTAAGGGACTCCACGCTTGAGTGAAAATTCCGTGGGCTTGATCATATGCCCGTTGGCTAGCTTGGGACCAGTATGGGTGCAATTCGATTTGGTTGACAGCCGGGGTAACGCCAGTTTCAGCTGCCAAACGTTCCAAGTGTTCAGGTAAAAAGTTGCAAACCCCGATTGAACGAACGAGGCCAAATTTTTGAGCAGCAATTAAGGCTTGCCAAGCTTCGACATAGTGGTCTTCTTTAGGGTTAGGCCAGTGAATTAGGTAGAGGTCATAATAATCCAGGCCGGCCCGGTAAAGGGATTCCTGGATGGTGGGGATGGCTTGATCGTATGTTTGGTGTCTGCCCGGCAGCTTAGAGGTTACAAAGATGTCTTCACGTTTAACGCTAGAACGTCTAATTGCTTCCCCTACGGCCCCCTCATTTTCGTAATTAAAGGCTGAGTCAAGCAATAAATAACCGTTGCTTAAGGCGCTGTCAATGGCGTTGACACCTTGAGCTCCGTTTAGTTTGTAGGTTCCAAACCCAAGTACGGGGATTTGGTTGCCATCATTTAAGGTCTTAGTAGGAATTTTAGTCAAATTAATCACTCCCCATAATATATTGTGCAAATGTTTTCACGTTTTAATTATACCACCGCTAACAAAAATGACATGCTTAAGCCCCTGCTATTTTTGCTATAATTGGTTGTAATATTAGATAAAGGAAAAGAGGGAATATAGATGGCAGATTTTACCTACCAGGTCTTTAGTGAAGTAGCTAAGCAAAAAACGTTAGTGGCTGCGGCCAAACAATTACAGGTGACGCCGTCGGCGGTTAGTCACTCCTTAGCGGGCTTTGAAAAGCAATTAGGCTTTCCCTTATTTGTACGCAACCGTAACGGGGTTAAGCTAACACCCGATGGGGCTAAAATTTTACCGATTGTTCAAGAGCTATTAAACACGGAGGCTAAGCTGGCTGAAGAAGCGGCCCGGATAAACGGACTTAACCAAGGGCAAATTAGGATTGGGGCCTTCAGTAGTGTCTGCATTAACTGGTTGCCCGATATTATTAATAGCTTCAAGCAAACCTACCCTGAAATTGAAATCAGTGTCCGCCAAGGGACTTTTAACGAGGTGGTTGAACAAGTCCGCTTGGGGACGCTTGACCTTGGGTTTAGTGCCTTACCTATTAAAGAGAATTTAGAAGTAATAGCCTTACACCAAGATCCAATCTACTGTATCGCCCCAGTCGGCTTTAAACCTCGCAATGGCAAAACGATTACCCAAGAAGACGTAGTTAATGAGGAATTTATCCTCCAGCAAATTGACTATGACCGTGATACCAAGCGGGCGCTGGATGCCTATAACGTCTCCGTCAACTCGATTCAGTACAGTATTGATGACGCCTCTATCATTGCTATGGTCGAAAGTGGTTTGGGCCTGGGAATCTTACCTGACTTAGCCTTGCAAAATTTAGCTGGTAAGGTGCAGACCTATCCTTTTTCTAAGGAGTTTTACCGAACAATCTGTTTAGTGGCCCATACCAAAAGTCAACAAACCCCTTCGACCAAGGCCTTCATCAAGACGGTTCAAGAGTATATTAAGCAACGGTATGCTTAATAATTTACAAAAAAATACCCAGCTAGTGTAAGCTGAGTATACCAATTATTAATCTATTTGATTAAGTTTTTAGTTGTTTTAAGGATGGCAAAGCGATTGCGCCAAATATAGTTTGTATAGAAATTCAAGATTTGTTCAGCTGATAGGTAATCATTATCAAAAGTGGAGATAGCGTCTTTCACTAATGTTAGTGGATAGCCTAATTCAAAGGCAACTTTGGTAGAAACATCAATACAGAATTCCGCTTGCATACCTACAAAGGTTAGTTCAGTGATACCTTGTTGTTTAAGGTATTCTTTAAAGCCGGTATCTTTAAAGATGCTGTTGTAATGTTTGTTAAAAATCACTTCATTAGAAGCTGGAGTAAATTCGTGATAGACTTGCCAATTAGCGCTCTCTTTTTCCAAGAGGCCCTCTGCTTCGGTGTGGCGGAAGAAGATTACAGGCAGGTTAGCTTGACGAAAGTGATTAATTACTTTTTTTACGTTAGTGATAAATTCAGTCTGTTTGTAGGGCTTTAAATCGATTAGCCCTTCCTGGATATCGATTACAACTAATGCTTTGGTCATAAAAAGTCCCCTTTCAATTTTTATTATTAATTAATTTTTAAATATTTTACTTACTTTTGCAAGTGTTTTGTTAAGGATAGTTATTATTAGTCCAAGGGTATTGAAGAAAATTAGACAAAAATAGAATAGAGATTAGTATTAAACAACTCATTTATGGATAATTCATAGTAGTTGTTTTTAAATTTTTCCTTAGTTAGCCCGTTTTTTGCTTGCATCTGGAAAAGAAATTTGTTAATATTCATGGGAAATTGTTGAACGCGAGGTGACATAATGGAAACAAAGATTGAAGTTGGCGATAAGGTCAAATGCAAAAAATTTGGTTCGCTAAAGCATGATTTCATTGGCTCAGTCGAAAAGAAATATGAAAATTCAGCCGTAGTCGCAATCTTGGAACATGATAACGAAGATAACGTGGCCGTAACTGATTTTCATAACCGAGCAGTTGTCCGTTTTGACTGCATGAAAAAAATTTCTGCTTAATTTTAAAAAAAACGTGACATTAACAAGAATCTATGCTATAGTTAT
>SAMEA104315421__coassemble_1264_pt1 | contig 13858 bp, 9 predicted proteins | sample SAMEA104315421__metabat2_low_PE_055 | metagenome-assembled genome bin SAMEA104315421 (sample SAMEA104315421) | gut metagenome | biome: Monkey gut; feature: monkey-associated habitat; material: faeces | place: China | collected 2013
ATCACTTATATGCGGACGGACTCAACCCGTATTTCCGACCAAGCTAAGCACCAAGCGGCCACCTTTATTCACGATACTTATGGTGAGGAGTACGCAGCCTTAAAACCCCAAGCAGTTAAGCTTAGTGAAGGAGCCCAGGATGCCCACGAAGCAATTCGGCCAACATCTGTACTAAGAACGCCGGCAGAATTAGAACCTTATTTAACTAAGGACCAGTTAAAACTTTACAGTTTGATTTGGTCACGGTTTGTGGCTTCCCTAATGACTCCGGCAGTAATCGATACTGTCCGCGTCGATATTGAACAAAATGGCCGGACCTACCGGGCTAATGGTTCGCAAATGAAGTTTCCTGGTTTCACCAAGGTTTATCAAGAATCTAAACGCAAGGATAACCTCTTACCCGCTTTAGCGGAGGGTGATCAGGTCACGCTAGTTGCTAACCAACCTAACCAACACTTTACCCTCCCACCTGCCCAGTATACGGAAGCTAGTTTAATCCGGACCTTGGAAGAAAATGGGGTGGGCCGGCCTTCAACTTACGCCCCAACTTTAAGCGTCATTCAAAAGCGCTACTACGTTAAATTGGTGGCCCGCAAGTTTGAACCAACGGAACTAGGGGAAATTGTCAACCACATCATGGAAGAGTGCTTCCCAGATATTTTGAATGTTGGGTTTACGGCGGAGCTAGAAAACGACCTAGATAGCGTTGAAGAAGGAAAACGGCAGTGGGTCAAAGTCATTGATGAATTCTACCAACCGTTCGCTAAGGAAGTCAGTGCCGCTGACGAAAAGCTGGCTAAGGTTAAAATTAAAGACGAACCCGCCGGAATTGACTGTGAAATCTGTGGGGCCCCAATGGTTATTAAGTTAGGCCGCTTTGGTAAATTCTATGCCTGCAGCCGTTTCCCTGATTGCCGGAATACTAAAGCCATCATCAAGGAAATTGGGGTGACTTGTCCGCAATGTAAAGAAGGACAGGTGGTCGAACGAAAATCAAAGAAAAACCGGACTTTTTATGGCTGTTCCCGTTACCCAGACTGTGACTTTGTTTCCTGGGATAAACCGGTTGGCCGCGACTGTCCTAAGTGCCAACATTACCTAATTAGTAAGAAAACTAAGCAGGGGATGCAAGTTAAATGTAGTAACTGTGACTACGAAGAAGCAATTCAAAAATAGAATGGAGAAATTTTTATGGTAGCGACTGTTAATGTTATCGGAGCCGGGTTAGCCGGTAGTGAGGCCGCGTGGCAAATTGCAAATCGGGGCGTAAAGGTTCGTCTTTACGAAATGCGTCCAGTTAAGCAAACGCCAGCCCACCATACTGAGAATTTTGCGGAGTTAGTGTGTACCAACTCCTTACGGGCAAATCAATTAACCAATGGGGTCGGTTTATTAAAAGAAGAGATGCGGCAGTTAAATTCGGTGGTAATGCAAGCTGCTGACAAGCACAACGTCCCCGCCGGGGGAGCTTTGGCCGTTGATCGTGATTCCTTTTCCAAAGCAATTACCGCGGCGGTCAAGAACCACCCCAACGTTGAAGTAATTACTGAAGAAGTGACTAGCATCCCTAGTGGCTTAACTGTAGTTGCGACAGGTCCGTTGACATCCGACCTTTTAGCAAAGGAAATCGTTAAGTTTACTGGTGATGACGGCTTATATTTCTATGATGCGGCTGCCCCTATTGTGGCTAAGGATTCTTTAAACATGGATAAAGTTTACCTTAAGTCACGTTATGATAAGGGGGAAGCAGCTTACCTTAACTGCCCGATGACAGAAGAGGAATTTACCGCCTTTCATAAGGAGCTAGTTAACGCTGAAATGGCCGAGTTACACGACTTTGAAGACGAAAAATTCTTCGAAGGTTGCATGCCGATTGAGGAAATGGCTAGTCGGGGAGCAAAGACTATGCTCTTTGGTCCACTAAAACCAGTCGGCTTGGAAGATCCTAAGACGGGCAAAGAACCATTTGCGGTAGTCCAACTACGTCAAGATAATGCCGTAGGGGACTTGTATAACATTGTTGGGTTCCAAACCCACCTCAAGTGGGGGGAACAAAAACGGGTCTTCTCAATGATTCCAGGCTTAGAAAATGCCCGCTTTGTGCGCTACGGGGTAATGCACCGTAATACTTACTTACGGTCGCCTGAAATGATGACGGCAACCTATCAAACCAAGACGCGCCCTGACCTCTTCTTTGCCGGGCAGATGACCGGGGTGGAAGGTTACGTGGAAAGTGCTGCTAGTGGGCTTTATGCTGGAATTAATGCGGCTAAGCTTGCTTTAGGCCAAGAGCCGGTCGTTTTCCCACCAGAAACCATGATGGGGGCTATGGCTCACTATATTACCCATGCAAGTAAGAATAACTTCCAACCAATTAATGCCAACTTTGGGATTGTGCCCCGACTCAAACAAAAGATTAGGGACAAGCGCGAACGGAATTTACAGCTCTCACAAAGAGCTTTGACAATCTTAGATGCTTTTAAGGCAGAAAAGACACTATAAATCAATTACTAACCGAGTATTGCAGGATTTTGCATAGTACTCGGTTTTAATTTTAATAATGAGGTGAAAAACGTGAAAGAAATTGTTACCGGCATTATAGCCAACGTTGATGCGGGTAAAACGACCTTATCAGAAGCGCTACTTTATGAAACCGGGGCACTTAGAAATTTAGGTCGAGTTGATAAGGGGGACGCCCACCTTGACACAGCTAGTTTGGAAAAACAGCGGGGGATTACGATTTTTTCGCACCAGACTAAGCTTACGACTGGTAATACCAGGTTAAACTTATTAGATACACCTGGACACCTTGATTTTATCGAGGAAACTGAAGCTGTTTTGGCTGTTTTAGACTATGCTATTATGGTTATTGCTGCTCCAGACAAGCTTTCCCAGCAGACCAAGACCCTATGGAAATTATTAGCTCATTATCAAGTCCCAACTTTTATTTTTGTCAATAAGATTGATGCAAGCACTGAGAGCCAGGCTAGCATTTTGGCCAGGCTCAAAGCGGAGTTAGCGGAAGGATGCCTTGCTTTTTCGCAACCGGATTTAGAAGAAATCGCACTCCAAGATGAGGCAACTTTGAGCCAGTTTTTAGAAACGGGAACTGTATCAGACAGCCAAATTCTTGATTTAATTGCCAAGCGGCAAGTTTTTCCAGTTTACTTTGGAGCCGCCCTCAAACTAAGAGGCATCAAAGATTTCTTAGCCGGCCTAGACCAGTGGACAAAGGTCAACCAAGCCCCAAGCGACCTAAGTTTACGGGTCTTTAAAGTAAGCCACGATGAACAAGAGCAACGGCTAACTTGGGTCCGCATGTATGGCGGCAGCCTTCAACCTAAGGATGTCTTATTTAGTGAGAAAGTTAACCAAATTCGAGTTTATGATGGGGCAAAATTTGAACTACGCCCACGGTTAGTTAATGGCCAAGTAGCTGCGTTAACTGGTCTAACCAATACTTACCCAGGACAAACACTAGGTATTGACAGCATCCAACCTGTAATGAAACCTGTCTTAAGTTATCAGGTTGATTTAAAGGGCCATGATATTCATGATGTCTTACCGGCCCTTAAGCTCTTGGAAGACGAGCATCCCCAAATTCAAGTCAGCTGGTCTAGCCAGTTGCAACGACTGGCTGTGCAAGTGATGGGTGAAATCCAACTTGAGGTTTTACAGGCCTTATTAAAAGAGCGTTTCAACCTAGAAGTGGGCTTTGATCAAGGTTCCATCCTCTATCAAGAGACAATTACCGCCCCAGTTGAAGGGGTAGGGCACTTCGAACCCCTTCGTCACTATGCTGAGGCCCACATTTACTTAGAACCAAACCCTAACGCAGGGCTTAGCTTTGCTAGTGATTGTAGTTTAGAGCTACTTGCAAGTAATTATCAAAGTCAGATTATGACGGCTCTAAAACAAAAAGAACACAAGGGCGTCTTAATTGGGGCTGCTTTAACCGATGTTAAGCTAACCCTAGTCGGCGGTAAGGCCCACTTAAAGCATACTGAGGGCGGTGATTTTCGCGAAGCCACTAGTAGGGCGGTAAGGCAGGGACTAATGGAGTTAAGACGGCGCGGTAACTGCCAGTTGCTTGAGCCTTGGTATGATTTTGTAATTGAAGTTAACCAAGATTTAATAGGGAAGGTGATGACTGATATTAACCGCTTAGCTGGGAAGCTAGATTCGACTAAGAGTAAGGGTAATACTTTGGTTGGGAAGGCTCCAGTAGCGACTATGCGCTCCTATCCCACTAGCTTACGTTCTCTTAGCCACGGTGAAGGTTTGATTGAACTGAGCTTTGCCGGTTACTACCCTTGCCATAATCAAGCAGAAGTATTAGCGGCAAGTGACTACCAACCAGAAAGTGACGCAGATAACACGCCACAATCCGTCTTTTGTTCACATGGAGCTGGGCACACCGTTAATTGGCAAGCCGTACCACAAATCATGCACTGTCCTTATTACCGTTGGCAGGTAGATTAATTAGTAAGCATTTACTTAAGTCTGTTAGGGATGCTTGACTATCTTTGACCAATGTAAGAAAATATGTTTTAAGGGGTGATTTACTTGGAAAAAGAGTGGTTAGCAGAATTTAAGAAGTATCTCTTAGTCGAGCGCCAATATTCGGCTAAGACGGCGCTAGCTTACGAAAAGGATTTACAAAATTTTGTGACTTTTTTAGAAGAAAGTGGGGGGGCGGAATCATTTGCGACTATTTCTAACTTAGACGTCCATGCCTATATGAGCTATTTATACGAGCAAAATTATAAAACTAGCTCAATTTCAAGGCGGATTTCAAGTCTAAGAACCTTTTACCGCTTTTTGATGAAAAATGATTACGCTAGCAATAACCCCTTTGCCTACGTTCAGCTTAAACGGCGACCCAGAAGCCTGCCCCATTTCTTTTACGAACAGGAAATGAATGCCTTATTTGCAGCCACCCAGGGAGATGAGCCACTAACAGTCAGGGACAACGCCTTACTTGAAACCTTGTATGCCACCGGGATGCGGGTGAGCGAATGTACCGGTTTAACCATGGAAGCGATTGATTTTTCCATGGAGGCAATGCTTTTACACGGTAAGGGGTCAAAGGATCGTTACGTTCCCTTTGGCCGTTACTGTAAGCAAGCATTAGAACGCTATTTTGAGCTCGCTCGTACCCCAATAATGGCCAAGTATCATAAGGACCATCCCTATGTCTTTGTAAATCACTATGGTGATCCGCTAACACCAGCCGGAATAACCTACATTTTAAATAGCATTATTAAAAAAAGCTCGCTTGAAACGACGATTCACCCCCACGAATTAAGGCATACCTTTGCTACCCATCTAATGAGCAATGGTGCCGACTTACGGGCAGTGCAAGAGTTATTGGGGCATAGTAGTTTATCTACGACTCAAATTTACACACACGTGACCCCGGAGCACTTGCAACGGGACTACCGCAAGTTTTTCCCACGAGCTTAGAGGAGGAAATTTATGACAGTTTCATTTCACGCAACAACCATTTGTGCCGTTAGACATAACGGGCACTGTGCCATGGCCGGTGATGGTCAGGTGACAATGGGCGAAAAGGTAATTATGAAAAATACGGCCCACAAGGTTAGACGAATCTATAACGACCAAGTGGTAGTAGGATTTGCAGGTAGTGTGGCTGATGCCTTTAACCTGGAAGAACGGTTTGAAAAGAAATTAAATGAATACAGTGGTAACTTACAACGGGCCGCTGTTGAACTTGCGCAAGAATGGCGCAGTGACCAAGCTTTGCAAAAATTAGAGGCCCTTTTGATTGTGATGGATAAGGACACCATTTTATTGGTATCCGGTTCCGGAGAAGTTATTGAACCAGACGATAATGTCTTAGCCATTGGTTCCGGTGGTAACTACGCCTTAGCCGCTGCCAAGGCGTTAACCAAACACGCTAGCGACATGTCCGCCATCGAAATTGCCAAAGCAGCCATCAACATTGCTGGTGATATTGATATCTTCACCAACCACAATGTTATTGCCGAAGAATTATAAAGGAGGCCTTTTTGTGAAAGCAATTGATAAAACCCCTAAACAAATTGTAGCTGAACTTGATCAATATGTGGTCGGTCAAGCTAAGGCTAAAAAGGCGATTGCAGTCGCCTTACGAAATCGTTACCGTCGGATGCAGTTAGACCCTGCAATGCAAGAAGAAGTTACCCCCAAAAATGTCTTAATGATTGGTCCTACTGGGGTAGGTAAAACTGAAATTGCGCGTCGGTTGGCCAAAATTGTGGGCGCACCCTTCATTAAGGTTGAAGCCACTAAGTTTACCGAGGTTGGTTATGTCGGTAGAGACGTTGAATCAATGGTCCGGGACTTAGTGGAAGTTGCCTATAAACAAGAAGAAGATAGACTCTATAAGGAAGTTAGGAGCCAGGCTACTCAACGAGCCGATAAGCGCCTAATCAAAGTTCTAGTTCCAGCTAAAAAGAAGGAACAAAAAGAACAACAACCTAACTTAATGCAAATGATGCGGGACTTACAAAGTGGCAAGTTACCTGATTATTTGACACAAGCGCCAGAAGAACAAGAAGAAGTAACGGATGCAATTAGAAATGAACGCCTAAGCGTTAGTGAACAACTTAAACGTGGGTTGCTGGAAAATACCGAGGTTACCATCCAAGTTGAAGAGGCTAATCAAACCTTCAGTCCCCAAAATGATATGTTAGGTTCAATGGGGATTGACTTAAATGAGACCCTAGGTGCTTTAAGACCAAAGAAAATGGTGAAGCGTACCATGACCGTTAAGGAAGCCCGGGAAGTCTTTATTAAAGAAGAATCAGCTAAACTGGTCAATAGTGCTGACTTAGCCGATGGGGCCATTAAACGGGCAGAAAATACTGGGATTATCTTTATCGATGAAATCGATAAAATTACCTCTAAGTCAAAGCAAGCTAGTGGTGAAGTTTCACGTGAAGGGGTTCAACGCGACATTTTACCAATTGTTGAAGGTTCTCAAGTTAAGACTAAGTATGGACTATTAAAGACCGACCACATCTTATTTATCGCCTCAGGTGCTTTCCATGAAAGTAAACCTAGTGACTTGATTGCCGAATTGCAAGGCCGCTTCCCAATTCGAGTTGAATTAGAAGAACTAAAGGCCGAAGATTTCTACCGAATTTTAACCGAACCAACCAACGCTTTAATCAAGCAATATATGGCCTTAATTGGGACAGACAATATTCAAGTAACCTTTACTAAGGAAGCCATTCAAAAGATTGCCGAAATTGCCTACAAGGTTAATCATGAAACCGAAAACATTGGGGCCCGGCGCTTACACACCATTCTAGAAAAATTACTAGAAGACCTGCTTTACGAAGGGCCTGATATGCAAATGGGCGAAATTACCATTACGGAAGCTTACGTAACTGATAAGATTGGCTCAATTGCTGGTGACAAAGACTTAAGTCGCTATATTCTTTAAGAAAAGGGGTAATAATATGGCAGTCTTTTTAGAAAACGACCACTTAGTTGCAACTATCAAAGAACACGGGGCCGAGTTAGCTTCTTTAAGGAGCAAGGAAACCGGCTTGGAATATATCTGGACCGGTGACGCCAAGTATTGGGGCCGGCAAGCCCCCGTCTTATTTCCAATTGTTGGCCGCCTTAAGGATGATCAGTATCAAGTTGCAGGTAAAACCTACCATTTAGGCCAACATGGCTTTGCCCGGGACCGGGATTTTGCAATCAGAGAACAAACGGCCACCAAAGTTGTCTTAGAATTAAAAGCGGATGAAGCTAGCAAAGAACTTTACCCCTTTGATTTTTGCTTACAACTAAGCTATGAATTAACTGCTAGTGGGTTAGTTGTTGGTTACCAGGTAGATAATCCAAGCCAAGAGCCAATTTACTTTGGCATTGGTGGCCACCCTGCCTTTAAGACCCCGCTAACACCTAAGGAAAGCTTTAGCGACTATGAACTAATCTTTAGTGCCGACTACCGCTTACCTAAGATTCCTTTGACTAACGGCCTAACCGATATTGAAAGTGCCCGGTTAAGTGCTCCAACGGCAACAATTAGCCGGGAGTTATTCAAGGATGACGCGTTAATCTATGATTTGGAACAAAAGCCAACCAAGGTTAGCTTAACTTCTAAAACAAGCGGTCATGGTGTTAGTCTAAGTGTCACTGACGCCAAGTTTATGGGAATTTGGTCCACTTATCCCAAAGAAGGTCAATTTGTGTGCCTAGAACCTTGGTGGGGGTTGGCCGATACTACTGACAGTAACGGCGACTTTACCCAAAAGTATGCAATTAATCGCCTAGATAAAGCCGCTAGCTTTAATCATCAATACGAAATTACGGTCTTTTAATGCGTAATTAGAACTAAAAAACAGTCCCTAAATTAGGGACTGTTTTTTTAGTCATTATTTTACTTGTTTTTGCCGGCGGCTATAGCCAAGCCCAAAGGGAACCATACTTTCCGTTCCATTCTTAATCCGTTCGATGTTGCCCCAGTGTCTAATAAATACAAAGATGGTGAGGGCAAAGGCAACGATAATTAAGATCCAATCTCCAAAAAAAAGTGAAATAATTGCAGTTAAAGTAAAACCTAGCATGCTGGCAACACTAACCATGCTGGTCAGATAAAGGGTAATCAAAAAGATTGCCCATGAAATCCCAAAGAAAAGCGGATTATAAATCAATAAGACCCCTACGCTAGTAGCAACAGCCTTACCACCTTTAAAGCCAGCAAAAATTGGAAAAACATGGCCAATAATGGCGGCTAATCCAATTAACAAGACGTTGGCATTTGAATGAAATAAGGCGGGCAGGCAGGCTGCTAAGGTGCCCTTAAACATGTCCATTAATAAAACAATAATCCCGGCCTTTTTGCCTAAGACCCTGAAAGTATTAGTGGTTCCCATATTACCACTTCCGAATTGACGGACATCTTTACCATAAAAGATCTTGCCAATCCAAACTCCAGAAGGAATTGACCCCAAAAGGTAGCCAATGACCAACATTAAGATAATTTTTGAATCCAAAAAAGGTCCCCCTTAAAAAAGCTTACCAACTAATTGTAGCACGCTAATAGGGGCTCCACAAATTAAATTATAATAACTCTTGAACATACATTCGGATTTTGCTAAGATAAGTAATTGGAATTAAAGAAAACTTTACTTAGTGAACTTACTTAAGTTATCATAGAAACGATACTGCGTTCATTTTTAGGCGCACGAATCCTAAAAAGGAGGAAATTTAATGGTAAAAAAACCAAACTACGATGACGATTCCATTCAGGTTTTGAAGGGACTTGAAGCCGTTAGAAAGCGGCCGGGAATGTATATTGGTTCAACGGATGCACGTGGCCTTCATCACCTGGTTTATGAAATTGTAGATAATGCAGTCGATGAAGCCTTATCTGGCTATGGTAAACAAATTGATGTAACTATTCACAAGGATAATTCGATTACCGTTGTTGATTACGGTCGGGGGATGCCAGTCGGAATGCACTCATTGGGAATTCCAACCGTTGAAGTCATCTTCACGGTCCTTCACGCCGGGGGAAAATTCGGGCAAGGCGACTACAAGACATCCGGTGGCCTTCACGGTGTCGGTGCTTCCGTTGTTAACGCCTTATCGTCTAAATTGACAGTTAACACTGTCCGTGATGGGATTGAATACGAAGAAGACTTTGTTGACGGGGGCAAACCGGTCGGAACTTTGCGTAAGTTAGGCAAGACTAAGCGCCAAAGTGGGACCACCGTTACCTTTACTCCCGACGCTACTATCTTCTCAACGACTAAGTTTAACTATGAGACCCTAGCCGAACGCTTGAGGGAAGCAGCTTTCCTCCTAAAAGGAGTTAAGATTACCCTAACAGATGAACGCACTGACACAAGTGACACCTTCTTATTTGCAGAGGGAATTAAAGAATTTGTTAGCTACCTTAACGAAGATAAGCGGAGCGGTAATGTACTTTGAAGGCAGCAAGGATGGGATTGAAGTCGAAGTGGCTGGTCAATACAATGATGGTTACTCCGAAACAATTATGTCCTTTGTTAATAACGTCCGGACTAAAGACGGAGGGACTCATGAAGCGGGGATGAAGTCAGCCTGGACCAAGGCCTTTAATGAGTACGCCCGTAAAGTTAACCTCCTAAAAGATAAGGATAAGAACCTTGAAGGTAGCGACGTTAGGGAAGGGTTGGCAGCCGTTGTTTCCGTCCGGGTACCTGAGGAGTTACTCCAATTTGAAGGCCAAACCAAGGGCAAACTCGGTAGCCCTGAGGCGCGGACGATTGTAGATAGCATTGTCAGCGAACAACTAACCTACTATTTAATGGAAAACGGTGAGTTTGCACAAGAGTTAGTTAGAAAGGCCCTAAAGGCAAGGGAAGCGCGGGAAGCGGCCCGTAAAGCCCGGGATGAAAGTCGTTCTGGCAAGAAAAAAAGAAAGGTCGAGCGGAATTTATCAGGGAAGTTAACTCCGGCACAATCTAAGAATGCTAAGAAAAATGAGCTCTTCTTAGTCGAAGGTGATTCTGCCGGCGGTTCTGCTAAACAAGGGCGTGACCGTAAATTCCAAGCCATCTTACCATTGCGGGGAAAAGTGCTAAATACCCAAAAGGCCAAGTTACAAGACATAATCAAAAATGAAGAAATTAATACGATGATTTATACCATTGGGGCTGGGGTCGGACCCGAATTTAAGTTGGAAGACGCTAACTACGATAAGGTCATTATCATGACGGATGCTGATACCGATGGGGCTCATATTCAGACTTTATTGTTAACTTTCTTTTATAAATATATGCGGCCAATGATTAACGCTGGTCGGATTTATATTGCCCTACCACCTTTGTATAAATTACAAAAACAGGTTAAAAAGAAGGTACAGATTCGCTATGCTTGGACTGACTCTGAGTTAGAGTTAGCTCAAAAAGAATTAGGCAAAGGCGCCACCCTACAAAGATTTAAGGGGTTAGGGGAGATGAATGCTGACCAACTTTGGGAAACAACCATGAACCCCGAAACCCGGACCCTTGTTAGGGTTAAGATTGACGATGAAGCCCTAGCGGAAAAACGGGTGACGACTTTGATGGGCGATAAGGTTGAACCTAGACGTAAGTGGATTGAAAAAAATGTTCAGTTTACCTTAGAAGAGGACGGCAGCCTTTTAGATACAGCCGCGGCAGAAGGAGCACACCAAGAAAATGTTAGTGTCAGTTCCGCGGATTTAAAGCAGGCTAGCTTATTTGATGACTAGATGATTAAGGAAGTGATTTTTTGGCACACAATAATATTCAAGAACTCTCGCTTGAAGCAGTAATGGGTGAACGTTTCGGCCGTTATTCTAAGTACATCATCCAGGAACGGGCCTTACCTGATATTCGCGATGGTCTAAAGCCCGTGCAAAGAAGAATCCTCTTTGCTATGAATGAGGATGGAAATACCTTTGACAAACCATTTCGCAAGTCGGCTAAAGCGGTCGGAAATGTCATGGGGAATTTTCACCCTCACGGTGATAGTTCTATTTACGAGGCGATGGTCCGCCTTAGTCAAAACTGGAAATTGCGTGACCCCTTAATTGAAAAGCACGGAAATAATGGGTCCATGGACGGCGATCCTCCGGCAGCGATGCGTTATACCGAAGCGCGCTTGGCCGAGATTGCCGGGGAGATGCTAAAGGATATCGAAAAAGACACCGTTGAAATGGTTTTAAACTTCGATGATACCGAGTACGAACCGACCGTTTTACCGGCCCGCTTTCCTAACTTATTAGTTAACGGTGCCACTGGGATTTCGGCGGGGTACGCTACTGATATTCCAACCCATAATCTAGGTGAGACGGTGGCAGCCACCATCCACCTTCTCGAACATCCCCAAGCCAGTCTTGAGGAATTGATGCAGTTTGTTAAAGGTCCCGACTTCCCAACCGGGGGCATTTTACAAGGATTAGACGGCATTAAGCAAGCTTACCAAACGGGCCGAGGTCGCTCTATCTTACGGGCTAAAACCGAGATCGAAGCCATCCGGGGTGGTAAGGAACAAATTGTTATCACGGAGATTCCTTACGAAGTTAACAAGTCTTTACTGGTCAAGCGTATTGACGAATTACGCCTGCTTAAAAAGGTCGAGGGTTTGGCTGAAGTCCGGGATGAAAGTGACCGAGAAGGCTTGCGGATTGTGGTCGAACTAAAGAAAAATGCTAACGCTCAAGGGATTTTAAACTATCTCTTTAAGAATACGGATTTACAAATTTCCTATAACTTTAACATGGTTGCTATCAACAACAAGCGACCTGAACACGTCGGCTTAAAAACGATTTTAGAGGCTTATATTAAGCACCAACGTGAGGTAACCAGCAAACGGACGCAATACGATTTAACCAAGGCAAAAAAACGTCAACACATCGTGGCTGGGTTAATTAAGGCTTTATCCATCCTAGATCAAGTTATTAAAACCATCCGGGCCTCGAAAAATAAAGGGGATGCTAAGGCCAACTTAATCGCTAACTTTGCTTTTAGCGAAGCACAAGCTGAAGCAATTGTGTCCCTGCAACTCTACCGTTTAACTAATACCGATGTAACCGCGCTAGAAAAGGAAGCAGCAGACTTAGCCCAAAAGATTGCGCGCTACGAAAAAATCTTGGCTAGTCAAAAAGAACTAGATAAGGTGATTAAAAAAGAACTCACCGCCCTAGCTAAAAAATACGCTAGTCCCCGTTTGACCGAGATTCAAGCCGAGATTGAAACCATTCAAGTCGATACAGAGGTGACCGTTGCCCAAGAAGAAGTCATGGTCCTTGTTTCTCATGATGGCTACGTAAAGCGTTCTTCCTTGCGGTCGTTTAACGCTTCTGGGGATGGCGAAAATGGCTTGAAAGACGAAGATTATCCCGTTTTACAACAAACAGCCAATACCTTAGACCACCTTTTAATCTTCACCAACAAGGGCCATTTAATTTACCGGCCAGTCCATGAAATCAGTGAAGAACGGTGGAAGGATACCGGGGAACACCTGTCGCAAACAGTCGGGTTAGGTCCTGATGAAATTGTCTTGAAGGCTTACATCTTTAACACATTAGAGACTGAGGGCTTATTCGTATTTGCAACTAAGAATGGCTTTATCAAGCAAACGCCACTAAGTGACTTAAAACCGGGCCGGACCTACAAATCACGGGCTGCTAGTTTCATGAAGCTAAAGCAAGCCGATGATGAATTAATCCTCATTGCTTATGGAAGCCAAGCTGAGCTAGCTGATAAAGAGGTCTTTTGTGTTACCTACGGGGCATACGGCCTGCGTTATGATTTAAGCGAGGTTCCTGTCAATGGTGCTAAGGCCGCCGGGGTTAAATGCATGGATCTTAGGGATGATTACTTAACTAGCGTTATGCTTACAGACGAGAAGCAAGCAGTTGCTTTGGTAACGAATCGCGGGGCCTTTAAGAAGATGAAGGTTTCCGAAGTAACCAAAACTACCCGGGCCCGGCGTGGTGTCCAAATCATGCGGGAATTAAAACGAAATCCTCACCGGATTGTATTAGCGCGAATAATTGCTGAAGACAAGGTGCAGCTCATCACTGACCACCAAGAAGAAATCACCATTTCTTACGCTGCACACTCCTTTGGTGATCGTTATTCAAACGGTGCATATATCCTAGATATCGATAGTCAAGGTCTACCGTTAACTTGGCAACCATTGAGTGAAGCCAAGGAAGAGTAAGAAAAAAGTCATGTATTCACGTTAGTGTGAGTACATGACTTTTTTTATTCAGCTTTTAGGCGCGTTACTAACTCCTTGTCCGGGGTAACAAACAAGGTTTGTTGGCCTTCGTAAATCACAAATCCAGGCTTAGCTCCGTTGGGTTTACGTAGGTGTT
>SAMEA104315421__coassemble_1288_pt1 | contig 13506 bp, 16 predicted proteins | sample SAMEA104315421__metabat2_low_PE_055 | metagenome-assembled genome bin SAMEA104315421 (sample SAMEA104315421) | gut metagenome | biome: Monkey gut; feature: monkey-associated habitat; material: faeces | place: China | collected 2013
ATTAGTTGGTGGCTAATAGCTTCCGCATCACTAGGCACTTCCTTTAAAGTTGGAATTAACATCTTTGATTGTTTCACAATTATCATTCCTTATCTAAGTATTAATGCAAGAAATAACGCGCAATATCATTCCACGTTACCAGCACCATTAAAATTAACAAGAAGGCAAAGCCCGCCACAGTTACAATCATTTCCTTGTTAGGGTCTAGCGGTTTGCCCCTAATTGCTTCAATAAAATCTTACCCCCGTCTAAGGCCGGAATCGGCAAGAGGTTGAAAATTCCCAGGTTAATCGACAACAACCCTAGCAGCATAATCACGCTCGCTAAGCCGTAATGGGCCGCCTGCGAAGTAAAGCTGTACATGGCTACTGGTCCGCCTAACTGGTCAAGGTTAAAGCCCTTAGTAACCATATTTTTTAAGGCGGCTAAGACTTGAATCGTTACCTGCCAGCTTTCCTTAAAGCCGTAACCAATAATCGCTAGCGGACTGCGGTTAACGGTCAGCTTACTGGTAATGCCAATCAAGCCCACCTTTTGGCCGTTGACCTGCGTAGCCTTAGGCGTTAATTCAAACTTAAGCCGCGTGGACTGGCGTTTTACAACCACCGTTGTTTTTTTACCGGGCCGTTCACTAATTGTTTGGGCTAACTTAGTCCAGTCGTTAGTCTTGACCCCGGCTACTTCCACGAGCTGATCACCAGCCTTAATTCCCGCTTGGTGGGCCACCGAATTAGGCTGCACACTTGCAATCGTGTTGGTCATGGTTTTAACCCCACCCTGGAGGACTGCCACCAAGGCAAAGGCTACAATCGCTAAGATAAAGTTATTAAACGGTCCCGCAAAATTAGTCAGCATCCGACTTACCAGCGGAGCGGATTGGAACTGCACGTCTTTAGGGGCAATTTGAACCTCGGTGCCATCGTGTTCTACTAAGAGGGCATCGTGGTCAACTTCGTAGCGTTTAAGTTCATCTTCGTTGCCATTTTCATAACCACTAATGTAAAGCTCATCGACTAAGTCCCAGTCGGCTAACTCTAGGCCAACGCCCCCCATTAAGCTTACCTTTTGACTGGTATTAATCTTACTTACCTTGCCATTTTCACCTAAGATTAGGCTTACCACCATGCCCTTTTTTAACTCCTCGCTGTCTTCTTCTAGACCAGCCATCCGGACATAGCCCCCTAAAGGCAGGATGCGCAGCGTATAAGTTGTTCCCGACTTGCGGTAAGAAAAAAGCTTAGGCCCCATTCCAATCGCAAATTCACGCACCAAAATCCCTGACCGTTTAGCCAAGGTATAGTGCCCAAACTCGTGAACAAAGACAATGGTTCCAAAAACAAGCACAAAGGCTAGAATGGTTACAATCATTTCCCCCACCTCACTAAATTAAACCAGTAAAGTGCATTAAGGGCAGAACAAATAAGAGTGAATCGAACCGATCTAAAATGCCGCCGTGCCCCGGCAAAATGTTGCCAGAGTCCTTGACCCCGTAGTAGCGTTTGAAGGCCGATTCAACTAAATCGCCTAATTGACCCCCAACTGAGTAAAGTAAAGTTAACCCAATCATGGTCACAGAGTCATAAGCATGTAATTCAGGGAAGAAGTAAAGGTAGCAACTCACAACCACAACGGCCACTAAACTTCCCCCGATTGAACCTTCCCAGGTCTTATTAGGACTGATGTGGGGAGCCAACTTATGCTTACCTAACTTGCGTCCAATCATATAAGCCCCACTATCGGTTAACCAAACGATTAATAAGGCGTATAAGAGCATCCACAAGCTAACCGCCCGGGCATGCATCATGTAGCCAAAGCCAATCCCGGCATAAACACTACCTAAAATTAAAACCCCGGCATCGTCAAATGAAAAGCGGTTCTTAGAAAAGACCGTGTATAACAATAAGCATAAACTAAAGAAGTAAAACATCCCTAAGTTAGTCACCTGTTCTGGAATAAAATCTAACCAGGTCTTAGGAATTAACAGGCTGGCCATCGCCAAAAAGCCAATGATTGCTTCGGGCGAAACCAGTAACTTTTTTTTCATCCGTAAAAATTCTGACATTCCGATTAAGCCCATTGCCACCACTAATAAATTAAATGGTGTCCCCCCTAAAATTAAGAGGGGGATAAAAATAATCAAGGCAACAATGGCGGTAATCACGCGTTGCTTCATTTTTCTTCCTCCGTTACACCCCCAAAGCGCCGGTCGCGACTTTGGTAAGTTTTAATATCCTGATACAAATTAGCCGGTTGATAATCGGGCCAAGGCGTCTCCGTAAAGACTAACTCGCTGTAAGCTAACTGCCACAATAAGAAATTGGAAATTCGCTCTTCCCCACTGGTCCGAATAATTAACTCCGGATCGCAGTAAGGAGCCAGCTTACCGGTCATTAAAGCACGACTGATGGTCTGTTCATCGATTGCTTCCACTTCTAAACTACCGGATTTTACTTGTTGACTAAGCTCTTTTACGGCCGTCACAATTTCAGCCCGACTTCCGTAGTTTAAAGCAAAGTTTAAGACCATCCCGGTATTGTCCTTAGTTTGTTCGATTGCATCCAAAACGGCTTTTTTGGTCTTGGCAGGCAGTTGTTCCACGTAGCCCATTACGTTAACCCGCACATTTTGTTCGATTAATTCAGGCACGAACTTGTTGAAAAACTTGACCGGCAAGTCCATTAAAAAGCTGACCTCATCATCCGGGCGCTTCCAATTTTCAGTCGAAAAGGCGTATAAAGTCAAGACCTTGACCCCAAGGTCACTAGCAGCCCGCGTTATCTCCCTGACCACATCCATCCCTTGCCGGTGGCCTGCAATCCTAGGCAAGTGGCGGCGCTTAGCCCAGCGCCCGTTTCCATCCATGATAATGGCGATATGATTGGGAATTTTGCTTTCATCCAGCTCGATTTGTTCAGCTTCATCATTATTATTCTTGAATAATTTGGTAAACAAAAATTTTCCTCCCTGGCCTTCGCTAATAATTGCCCTAATTGTAGCAAAAAATTGATAACGAGACAAAAAATAGCTTTCTTGTCTCGTTACCAATCAGTAGCTTTAGCCTTGTAAAACTTCTTTTTCCTTATCAGCCGTAATTGCTTCGATGTTCTTAATGGAAGCATCCGTTAATTTTTGGGCTTGGTTTTCAAGGTCCCGCAAATCATCTTCGGTTAAGTCGCCATTCTTTTGGGCCTTCTTTAAGGCATCCATCATATCCCGGCGAACATTTCTCACGGCTACCTTAGCCTTTTCAGAAGTAGCCTTAACTTCCTTAGCCAATTCCTTGCGGCGTTCTTCGGTTAATTGTGGAATTACCAACCGAATAGCAGTTCCATCATTGGCTGGAGTTAAGCCTAAATCTGAAGCTAATAAGGCGTGTTCAACGTCCTTTAGTGAGGACTTGTCATAAGGAGTTACCAATAAGACCCGTGCTTCTGGAACAGAAATTTGTGCCATTTGGTTTAAAGGTGTAGGTACCCCATAATATTCAACGTTAATCCGGTTTAACAAACTAGCGTTAGCACGACCAGCCCGAATATTACCTAATTCACGTTGTAAAGCTTCTTCGGCCTTGGTCATCTTAGCTTGATGTGCTTCTAAAATCTTGTCCATTAAATTACTTCCCTTCTACCGTTGTCCCGATGTTTTCACCTTCGACAACGCGCTTAATGTTTCCATGTTCGTTCATATTGAAGACGACTAGCGGAATATCATTATCCATTGAAAGTGAAGAAGCGGTGGTATCCATTACCCGCAAGCCCTTGTTAATCACTTCCATATGAGTTAGACGTTCAAACTTAACTGCTTCTTGGTTAGTCTTAGGATCGGCTGAGTAAACTCCATCTACCCCATTTTTAGCCATTAAAATTACGTCCGCGTTAATTTCTGAAGCCCGTAAAGCGGCCGTGGTATCAGTTGAGAAATAAGGGGAACCTGTTCCAGCAGCAAAGATTACAATCCGACCTTTTTCCAAGTGACGAACTGCCTTTCTTCTGATGTATGGTTCAGCAATTTGCCGCATTTCGATTGAAGTTTGCACCCGGGTTGGGACCCCAATCGTTTCTAAGTTATCTTGCAAAGCTAAGGCATTCATTACGGTCCCTAACATCCCGATGTAATCGGCTTGGGCCCGTTCCATCCCCATTTGCGCACCGGCTTCACCACGCCACATGTTACCACCACCGACAACGATGGCAATTTCAACACCAAGGTCGTGAACTTCCTTGATTTCTTCGGCAACCTTTCTAATTTCAGGCGGGTTAATCCCATGGCCTTGCGCTCCTGCCAAAGCTTCACCGCTTAACTTCATTACAACACGCTTGTATTTTATTTCAGACATGCTAATCCTCCTAAAGTCAATCTCGTCTTAGTTTTGCTAACAAACCTGCTAGTGCTTCTTACTCATTTTAACATAAATAGCCGCTTGAAAAAACTTTTGGCCCGCTTGAAAAAGTGGCTTGACTAAGAATTTTCTGTTTGTCTACACACTATTTAAAATAATAACATTTTTCCCCCTAGATTTCTTTAAGAAATTTAGTAAAAGCTGGTTTTTTTATACCAATTCTATCGAAAATTTGTAATAATAGAGGTGAAAGACGAGGAGGTAAATTTATGTTTAAGAATAAAATTTTGCAAAGCTTTCTAGCACTCCTCTTCGGGATGTGCCTTTTTTATGGGGGCAAGATTCAAGCTGATTACGCCATCACCAACTACGACGTCAACGTCAACCTACAACAAGATGGCTCAGCTGATATTACCCAACAAATCACCTATAACTTTAAGGGTGCTTCCCGGGGAGTCTACTACAACCAACCATTGGAAAAAGGCGTGGTTGCAACCCAGCCAAGTATTGTTGTCCAAGAAAACGGTCAATCAATCCAATTAACTCCTAATCACGATGGGAGTAACAATAGTTTTCAAGTTATAGAAACAGACGACGCCTTAAAGTTGAAGCTGTTCCACAATACGGCCGATACAACCACTACCTATTATTACAGCTATCATGTCACTAACTTTGTTAAGAATTGGCAAGATACGGCCGAGTTAAACTGGACCATTATCGGTAATAAGTGGAATGTGCCTTTAAATAACGTCCGGCTTAAGTTCCAACTTCCTAGCACCAACGTTGCTGACCTCAAGGCCTGGACTAGAAGCGAAAGTAAGGCCACAACCAGTATCTCTAAGGAAAAAGGTAGCGTAGTGGTCAACCTCAAGCAAAATCCAAGCGCTAGTCAAGTTAAAACCCGCTTACTCTTTCCAACTAGCGTTGTTAGCACTAACGGCTTAGTGGTAAACCAAAAGCACAAGCAAGCCGCCATTAAGTCTGAACAGGCCTGGCTTAAGGACAATACCCAGACTAAAAAGGTCTCAAACCGCAACAACTTGATTTTTAAGGCCGGCGTCTTTGGCTTAGCCTTAGTCATCATCTTAGTGTGGGCGCTTTACCTCTTAAGCCACCCAGTCAAAAAACAAAAGTGGCCCGATGTCAATCCCCCTCATTCCTATGAGATTCCACCAATGTCTGCTCCGGTAGCTATGTCTATTTATACCGATAACGTGCCGGACAATAACGCCTTGGGGGCCTACCTCTTGGAACTAGCGGTTAAACAAAAGATTGCTATTGAGGAATTTAATACCAAGCGCAAGGATTACCAGCTAACCTTACTCGATGCTTCCTTAGCCAATAGTGAACCGATAATTGATTTTCTCTTTAATACTGTCGGTGACGGCAAGAAGGTTACCTTACATGAATTAAGAAAGTATGGTAAAACCCAACGGGAAAGTAAACAGATGAGTCACATTTACGACAAGTGGAAAAACCAAGTTGAACAAGAAGCCCTTTCCTACGACTATCTCAGCAAGAAGTCAGCCGGTAATTTCTACCTAACTGTTTTCCTTTGCGGGATTAGTTGCTTACTCCTCTTGTGGACGCTCTTCTTATGGAAGACTCCGTGGATGACTGGTCTTAGTTTAGTCTTAATCTTAGGCCAAGTTGGTTTTAACGTTTATCACTTTAGAAAGCACTCCCCTTACACCGAAACTGGGGTTGAGCTAATCACCCAACTGAGGGCCTTTAGACACACCTTAAAGGACTTAAATAAGATCAACCTAAAGTCCAAGGGAGACTTAAACTACTGGAGCCAAGTTTTGCCATATGCGATTGCCTTTGGCTACAACAAGCGGGTTATCAATGCCTTACAGGCCAACTTTACCGTTAAGGAATTAGAAGAGGGCTTAGGTTTTTATTACAACCTCCTCTTCACCGCCCCAATCGACTTTGGTGATTCATTTTCAACCAGTGTTACCCGGGCACTAGGTAACTACCACCCAAACAATAATTAAGAGCCACATTAAAAAGGCACTAGACTGATTTAGTCTAGTGTCTTTTTTGGTTGGCCTTAAGCAAGGATAAATTTTTCGATAGCAACAGCTACCCCGTCGTGGTTGTTATCAGCCGTGACGAAATCACTAGCCGCCTTAACTTCTGGCAAGGCATTAGCCATAGCTACCCCGATTTTAGCAGCCTTAATCATCGGTAAATCATTCCCGCCATCACCGATTGCCATTACGTCTTGGCTTAAATCAAGGCCTAGGTGCGCACATAATTTTGTTAGGGCTTGCGCTTTATCTACCCCCTTGGTATTGGCCTCTAAGAAAAAGGGTTGGGACTTCACAAAGGTGACCCAATCTTCTTTAGCCGCAAATAAGGCCCGCCCGGCTGCAAAGGCCTGGTCTAGCTTGGCTGGTTCTTCCACAAACATGGCCTTAATTAACGGTATCTCCTTCAATTCGGCCGGAGTCCGGTAGGATAAGGGCATGTTAACCAAGTTAGACTCATACATTGAGTAATAGCCAATGTCACGGTTAGCCGTATAGATGCGGTCCATGCTGACAGCGTGAAATGGCAGGTCTAACTTGCGGGCGATTAACTCTAAGTCTAAGTAATCTTCGTAGGCCAACCCTTGGGACATAATCACTTCCCCAGCAGTGGATTGGACCACACTGCCCCCAAAACAGACTACGTACTGGTCTTTTTGGTTGGCGAGGTTTAAGTCGGTTAAAATTTGCTTTAAGCCTGGCAAGGGACGTCCTGAACAAATTACCACTTTAACTCCCCTTTGACTAGCCGCCTTAATCGTTTCAATCACCTTTTCATGCAGTTGCTTTTCATCGTCCACTAAGGTCTTATCAACATCTATCGCTACTAACTTGACTGTCATTTACTTTCCTTCTTTCTGCGCGTCAATAAGTTAATTATACACTATTTCAAGAAAGCGGTTAACCACTTTGAACTAACGGCTAACTTTGGGAGGCTACTCAGTCGTTCTTTAACGCCTGCAAGCAGGAAAAAGGCAGAAAAAAGACGGCTATCGCTAGTCGTCTCTATAAATATCATGATGTTATTTGTTAACTACTTCAATTTCTTTTTCTAAATACTCAATGAATCTTTTTCTGTCGGCTGGTGTGAGCTCTGGTGGAACTAGTTCTTTTTCTAAGTCGTCAAAGTATATATCCCCATCTGTTTTGTCGAAGTTAATATCACTCCAGTCGCTGATAAAATCAATTATTTTAATTGAGGCTATTTCTGAGTACGTATCTGTCACTTCTCTTCCAGAAAACTCATAATAAACAGACCCAATCCTATATTTTTTATTCTTATTTATTTCTTCCATTCCAAGACATCCCTATTCAACACATTTAACGTTGCTCCTCCTTGGAATTATATCACATCCTGCCACAATCGCTATAATATCGATATTCAAGTCCATGGGTTTATTCTTTAACGGAAAAATTGAAAAATATTTGCCCCTCTTATTATAACTCGTTATAATTTATAATTTAATTGAGGTGATTTTTGTGAAAATTAAAGTTAGAAATATTGGTAACAGCGTCGGTATTATTTTACCTAAAGAATTAGGGTTAGTTAGCGGTGATATTATTCAAGCTGAAAAAAAAGGTAACTTATTTATTCTTGATACTTCCGAAATTGCTAGAGAACATGATAGAAAATTGATAGAAGATAGCTTTGCTGATTTTGAAAAAGAATTAATTGTATCAGAATCAAAAATGAAAGCTATCTTTGGAAAATATGGATGGAAATGAACTTAACCACATTAATTGAGCGTACAAAAAAAGAAACCCCAATAATTGAGGTTTCTTTACTATTATTAACGACGGCGTTCTGGAATACGAGCTGCCTTACCGTGTAATGCACGTAAGTAGTAAAGCTTAGCACGACGAACCTTACCGTGACGTACTACTTCAATCTTGTCAACACGTGGTGTGTGTAATGGGAAAGTCCGTTCAACCCCAATCCCGTTTGAAATCTTACGAACAGTGTAAGTTTCTGAGATACCTTCACCACGGCGCTTGATAACAACACCTTCAAAAATTTGGACACGTTCGCGTGAACCTTCAACGATTCGTGCGTGAACCCGTACAGTGTCACCGGCACGGAATTCTGGAATATCATTACGTAATTGAGCTTCTGTAAGCTTTGCGATTAATGGATTTACTGACATTAATTTTCTTCCTTTCACCAACAATCTTGTCTCCCACAGCGGATTGTTGTTAATAATGGCAACAGCCACATAATAATTTACCATTTTTCGACTGATTTGTAAATCATTTTTATTTACTTTTCTGCTAAATCTGTTTTTTCAGCCGCAAACTCTGCTAACCACTTGCGATCCTGGTCGGTCAAGGGATAATCTTCTAAAAGATCAGGCCGGCGTTCGTAGGTCCGGCGTAAAGCCTCTTTATGTCGCCATTCCGCAATTTTTTGGTGGTTCCCGCTGGTTAATACCTCAGGGACCTTCATTCCCCGAAAATCAGCCGGCCGGGTATATTGTGGGTACTCTAACAGGCCGGTAGAAAATGAATCGGTTTGAGCAGACTCGCTATTGCCCAAAACTTCAGGTAGCAACCGAACCGTAGCGTCAATCATTACCATGGCCCCTAACTCGCCTCCGGTTAGGACGTAGTCACCTAAAGACAATTCATCGGTCACCAGGGTCCGAATCCGTTCGTCATAACCTTCATAGTGGCCACAAATAAAGGTTAGGTGGTCTTCTTTAGCTAACTCTTCTGCTACCTTTTGGTCAAACTTTCGGCCCGCCGGATCCAGGAGGATTACCCGCCCCTTACTCTTGGCCTTAGCTTGGGTAGCTGCTAGGGCGTCAAAAATCGGCTGGGCTTGTAAAAGCATGCCGGCCCCGCCCCCATAAGGGGTGTCGTCAACGTGCCGTTGCTTTTGGGTGGTATAATCCCGAAAATCCGTAATTTCGATTTCTAGGAGTTCTTTTTCTAAAGCCTTGCCTAGAATCGATTCCTTTAGGGGTTGAAACATATTGGGAAACAAACTTAAAATATCTATTCTCATTACTCTAACCCATCCATCATTTCCACTAGGACTTGCCCATCAGCTAGCCTAATTTCTTTGATTACGTCAGCGATTGCCGGCAACAACAAGTCCGCTTGCTTAGGTCGTGCAATCACCCACACATCATTAGCCCCCGGGGTCATAATTTCTTTAACCTTCCCTAGTTCCCGGCCCTCAGTCGTAACAGCCGTTAAACCAATGATTTGATGGTAGTAATACTCACCTTCGGCCAGTTGTTCTTGCTGGTCAGCGGTAATCTTTAAATCGGCTTGCTTATACTTTTCAACGAGATTAATATCTTCCAAGCCAACAAATGTTAGCATATCAAACTGTTTGTGTTTCCGGTGAGTCTTAACCGTAACTTCAAGTGGAGTTTTTGCTTGCTTTTGAAAAAGATATAGCTTAGCCCCCGGCTTAAAGCGACTCTCCTTAAAGTCCGTGCTAGCCAGCACCTTTACTTCTCCCTTAATCCCATGAGTATTAACAATTTTTCCAACTTGATAATATTGCATACTAAATCCTTTCTTTAAAAAAAGACTCCAAATAAAACATTGCTGCTTTACTTAGAGCCTATTTTTAATCGTCTACAATGTTTAACCGAGCCCGTAAGGATTTATCATCCAAGCGTACACTATAAACAAGGGTCCGCAGGGCTTGGGCAATTCGGCCGTGTTTACCAATTACTCGGCCAACATCGTCTTTGGCGACAGTTAGATTAAAGTTCAGAAAACGAGTATCCCGCTTAGTTTCAATCCGAATCGCTTCGGAATCGGCAACTAAGGGCGCAACAATCGTTATAATTAATTGTTTTACATCCGCCTCTGTCATCTAATCTCCCTTATTTCTTAGAAAATTTTGCTTCGTGGAATTTCTTCATAACACCGTTCTTGGAAAGAATGTTACGAACTGTATCTGAAGGTTGGGCACCGTTGTTTAACCAGTTCATGATTTCTTCTTCTTTAAGTGTTACTGTTTCTGGTTCTGTTAATGGGTTGTATGTCCCTACAGTTTCGATGAAACGACCATCACGTGGTGAACGTGAGTCGGCAACAACGATCCGGTAGAAAGGACTCTTCTTAGAACCCATACGCTTTAAACGAATTTTTACTGACATTATTACACCTCCTAATATCTTCTCAACGTTTATTAATATACCAGTAATTTTGGCTGGTGTAAAGGAAAATTTCTTGACAGGGCCAATTTTTTTCAAAAAGCCTATTTTTTCCGCTTTCTTAGCCGTTGGAGTTTGCGCTTTTTATTCTTTCTCATCATCCGATTCATCGACATCTTCGCTAACTTACCGGTCATTCCGTTTCCTAGCAAACCTTCCATCCCGGCGAAGTTACCATTAGACATCTTCTTCATCATTTCTCGCATCTGCTTAAACTGCTTTATCATTCGGTTAACTTCTTGGATAGGCCGCCCACAACCGGCCGCAATCCGCCGTCTTCTTGACGGATTTAATAAGTCAGGGTTTTCCCTTTCAGCAGGCGTCATTGAATAAACAATTGCCTTCGTCCGTTCAATGTCTTTAGGATCCACGTTCATGTTCTTCAAAGCTGGGTTATTAGCCATCCCTGGAATCATTTTAATAATATCTTCTAGTGGTCCCATGTTTTGAACCTGTTCCATCTGATCTAAGAAGTCATTGAAATCAAAGCTATTTTCCCGCATCTTGGCCGCCATCTCAGCAGCCTTCTTTTCATCGAAATCCTTTTGGGCTTTTTCAATCAGGGTTAACATATCCCCCATTCCCAGGATTCTTGAAGCCATCCGGTCAGGATAAAAGACGTCTAAGTCGGTCATCTTTTCCCCTTGCCCGATGAATTTAATTGGCTTACCCGTTACGGCTCTAATGGAAAGGGCGGCCCCACCACGGGTATCGCCATCCAACTTGGTTAAGACTACCCCAGTTACGTCTAACTGGCTGTTAAAACCATCGGCAACCTCAACCGCATTTTGACCGGTCATCGCGTCAACAGTCAGTAAGATTTCATTAGGTTGACTTAACTCCTTGATTTGGGCTAACTCATTCATCAACCGTTCATCGATTTGTAACCGCCCGGCCGTATCGATGATAATGTAGTCATTTTTCTTTTCCTTACCAAGCGCTAACCCCTGGCGGACAATTTCCACTGGGTTAACGTCCGTTCCCATTTCAAAGACAGGAACATCAATGTTTTGCCCCAAAATCTTTAACTGATCAACCGCAGCTGGCCGGTAAACGTCAGCCGCAATCAAAAGTGGGCGAGCGTGTTGTTCTTCCTTTAATTTTAAGGCTAACTTACCGGCCGTGGTTGTTTTCCCGGCCCCTTGAAGCCCAACCATCATAATAATCGTTGGAATCTTAGGGGATTTATTGAGGGGACTAGCTTCTTGGCCCATCACCTTGACTAACTCTTCGTTAACAATTTTAACGATTTGTTGCGCCGGTGTCAGACTTTCTAAAACCTCGGCCCCCACCGCACGTGTCCGCACAGTCTTAACGAAGTCCTTAACGACTTTAAAGTTAACGTCGGCTTCTAGGAGGGCAAGCCGAATTTCCCGCATGACTTCCTTAACGTCAGCCTCACTAACCTTACCCTTTCGCCGTAACTTACTAATCGCATTTTGGAGTCGTTCTGTTAGTCCTTCAAATGCCATAAATGCGCACCATCCTTTTACTCTTCTAGTTTTTCTAACTGTCTAACTAATGCTATTAACTGCTTGTCTTGGGGATAATTTTCACTAACATAGGCAAGCAACCGATCCGTTTGGGCGACTTCTTTTTGGAAGTGGGCATACAGGTGTAATTTATCCTCGTATTCTTCCAAAATTTTTTCAGTCCGCTTAATATTATCGTAAACGGCTTGGCGAGAGACCTGATAGTTTTCAGCAATTTCTCCTAGCGAATAATCATCACGATAATAAAGTTCAATATAGGTCATTTGCTTTTCAGTCAGTAGCGGTTCATAAAACTCAAACAAAGCATTAATTCTATTTGTTTTTTCAATCGCCATCTACTCACCCTAACGTTGCGCAATTAAGTCCTTGAACAAGCCGTAGACAAATTCTTCTGGGTTAAAGTCGCGCAAATCATCCATCTGTTCACCTAACCCAACCAGCTTAACCGGCAAGTGGAGTTCGTTTCTGATTGCCAGCACAATTCCCCCCCGCGCAGTTCCATCCAACTTAGTCAGCACAATCCCACTTACCTTGGTTACTTCTCCAAATTGCTTAGCTTGGGTCAAAGCATTTTGGCCAGTGGTTGCGTCTAAAGCCAGCAAGACTTCATGGGGAGCATCAGGTAGTTCCCGCGTAATTACCCGCTGGATTTTCTCCAACTCATTCATTAAGTTAACCTTATTTTGCAAACGGCCGGCCGTATCGACTAATAGGAGGTCATAATCTTCTTCCTTAGCCTTCTTGACGGCTTCAAAGACTACCGCGGCTGGATCACTTTTTTCAGGTTTGCGAACGACTTCTACATCAACGCGCTTGCCCCATTCAACCAACTGTTCAATCGCACCGGCCCTAAAGGTGTCGGCAGCCGCCATCAACACCTTTTTACCCGCTGCTTGGTAGCGGTGCGCTAACTTTCCAATCGTGGTGGTCTTCCCCACTCCGTTAACACCAACGAATAAAAAGACGGTTGGCCCTTGAGTGGCAAAGTGAAGTTGGTTATCTTCATTTTCGCCTTCCGCTTCATAGAGGTCGACCAATTTTTCAACAATGACATCGGAAACATCTGCTTTTTTCTTGGCATTTTGAAACTTAACTTCATCACGGAGTTGATCACTAATCTTCATGGCCGTTTCAAAGCCGACATCGGCTTCAATCAAAGTTTCTTCCAACTCTTCGAAGAAATCTTCGTCAACTGACCTAAAGTTAGCCAACAAGGCGTTAATCTTAGCCCCAAAGCCCTTACGACTCTTGGCCAAGCCCCGCTCATAGCGCTTAGTTTCTTCATTAACAGCTACTTCTTTTGCTGGCTTTTGTGCTACTTCTTCTTCAACTTCAGCTTGTTCAGCCGGGGTCGGCGCTGCTACTTCAACCTTTGGTTTAGGTTCAGCCTCAACCTTTTCTTGGCTTACTTCAGCTTGGTCTACTTCAGTTTTTTCCTCTGGTGCCGGCGCAACTGCAGCTGG
>SAMEA104315421__coassemble_1304_pt1 | contig 13344 bp, 12 predicted proteins | sample SAMEA104315421__metabat2_low_PE_055 | metagenome-assembled genome bin SAMEA104315421 (sample SAMEA104315421) | gut metagenome | biome: Monkey gut; feature: monkey-associated habitat; material: faeces | place: China | collected 2013
TTTCAAGCATCTCTTCAATCCCAATTCCGGCCTTAGCAGAAGCTAGGACTGCTTCGGACGCATCCAAGCCAATCATATCTTCGATTTCTTGGCGGACAACTTCCGGTTGGGCCGAAGGGAGGTCAATTTTATTGATAACCGGCACAATCTCTAAGTCATCATCGATTGCTAAGTAAACGTTAGCTAGCGTCTGCGCTTCTACCCCCTGAGCCGCATCAACTACTAACACCGCCCCTTCACAAGCAGCTAGTGAGCGGGAGACTTCGTAAGAAAAATCGACGTGTCCGGGGGTATCGATTAAGTGGAAGATATAAGTTTCCCCATCCTTAGCATGGTAGTGGAGCTCCACCGCGTTAAGCTTGATGGTAATCCCCCGTTCCCTTTCCAAGTCCATTGAATCTAATAACTGGTCTTGCATTTCCCGCTTGGAAACAGTATCGGTCATTTCCAAAATGCGGTCAGCTAGGGTTGACTTCCCATGGTCAATGTGAGCCACAATCGAAAAATTACGAATATGTTTTTGACGTTCCTTCATTTGTTCAAAGTCCATGTAGTTCATTCAGCCTACTTTCTAAATATACTCTTAATTTCCATTATAAGTTAGATAAGCTAGGAGGGTCAATTTTTATCCTTAAAAAAAGCAGCTCTGTTCAAATTCTAGACCATCATTTTTCAAAGAATTAAAAAAACTAGATACGAACTCACTCACACCCAGCGTTTGATGGCAACCTGATTATAAACTCCAAGCACGTAAATACAAATAAGCTCTAGCTAAAGCGCTTAGCCTTATCTAGAGCTCATTCATTTAATAGAGGGGCATAGTTAGTATTTAATTAGGCTGTAGCCATGGCTTGATTATAGGCTTGGCTAGCCTCTTGTTGATCTAGATTAAAATTTTGAATCAAAAAATCAATGATTTGTTCCTTAGTAAAGTTAAGTTTGACTAAACCCTTGATAGTTTCCACGCGCTCTTCAGCACGCCCTTCCTCACGCCCTTCCTTGCGGGCATAAGCACTTTGGCGGGCAGCATATTCTTCGATTGTCATGTAATTTTCCCCCTTCTTGACGTCATTTTTAACTTCCCTAACAGCTCGATCTAAAGCTGCACTAAATTTACCGGTGACAGTTCCGTCATTAAAGTAGGTCAACATCTCTTGGTTAAGAGCAGCCTGCTTACTGGCATCACCTTTCAAATTTACTATAACATTGGTTTCACCGTTGTCAATTAAGAGTTAAGAAAATACAAACCCCAAGCACGTAAATATAAATAAGCTCTAGCTAAAGCGCTTAGCCTTATCTAGAGCTCATTCATTTAATTAGAGGGGTGGAGGTAATGTTTAATTAGGCTGTTGCCATTACTCGTTCGTAGGCTGCAAGTGCCTCTTGCTTGTCCAAATTAAAGTTATCAATTAGAAATTTAATAATTTGGTCTTTGTCTAAGTTTAGAGTAACTAGGCCTTTAATTGTTTGGACTTCTTTTTCCGCGCGTTCTTCCGTCCGACCTTCTTCACGTCCTTCTTTGCGGCCCTCCTCTCGTCCTTCCTTGCGGGCGTAGGCACTTTGGCGGGCAGCATATTCTTCGATGGTCATATAGTTTTCCTCCTTCTTGGCGTCATTTTTAACTTCCCTAACAGCTCGATCTAAAGCGGCACTAAATTTACCAGTGACGGTCCCGTCATTAAAGTAGGTCAGCATTTCTTGGTTAAGGGCAGCCTGCTTACTAGCGTCCCCTTTCAAATTTTCTATAACATTGGTTTCACCATTGTCAATTAAAATCTCCGGGTGCCCTACTAGTTGGGGAATTAGTTGATAGTGAACTCGATTTAAGTTGTAAACATCATGGTCGCATAAAAACAAGATGACAGTTTGGCGGCGCTCGCTAAATGATTGGCCGGCATACAGGGCCTGGGTTTCGAGTTTACCTTGGTAGATGGCCATCCGCTTTTCAATATCATGGTGGTTTTGGTTTTGCATCTCTAGATCATAGATGGTACCGTGCTCATCTTCGGCGTAAACATCGAAACGGGGACCGTGATAGACAGCATTTTTCTTTTCGTCGGCTTCACGCTTGACAGTAATTAAGGTGCCTGACTTTAAAATTTGGCAACCACATTTTTAGCAGTTGTTCTAACAGTTCCGGGTGGTCATTGAAGACCCAGCTAAAGACAAGGTGGTCTTTAATCGTTGCTTGTTGCCATTTTAAGGCAATTTCTTTTCTAAGCTCCAAAAGCGTTCGCTCCTTCGTAGATGTTATTTTTTCCCCTCTACTTTATAGATACGCAAACAGGTAGCGAATTAATTCTTTAAAAGTTTAATTTTAATCAAAGTCTAATAAAAGTCCCTATTCAAAAAAATTCCGTCTTAAATTAACAAACTGTCATAAACAGCCAAAAAAAGCGGGTTAGCCACTTACGGCCAACCCGCTAACTTAATTAGCGTTTCTTACGTTGTTTTTTGCGCCACTTTTCAAAGAAGCTGTCGTCACCAGCAGGATCTTCACCGGAAACGTCGGCAAAGGCCTTTAGGGCTTCCTTTTGCGCCTTGGTCAAGTTCTTAGGGGTAACGATTGTGACCGTTACCTTTTGGTCACCGTTACCGTTACCACGCAAGCGCGGTGCCCCTTTTTCGCGAAGGCGGAAGGTCGTCCCGGTTTGGGTGCCGGCAGGAATCTTCATTTCAACGTCCCCGTGAACAGTTGGGACCTTGACGCTATCACCTAGAGCAGCTTGTACAAAGCTGATTGGTAAGGTGTAGTAAATTTCGGCCCCGTCCCGTTCAAACTTATCACTTGGGCTAACGTGGAAAACGATGAATAAGTCCCCGTAAGGGCCACCGTTAGTCCCGGCTTCACCTTGTCCTTGCAAGCGCATTTGGTTGCCATCTTCAACCCCGGCTGGGATGGTAACTTGAACTTCATGCTTTTCACGAACGTGACCACTACCGTAGCAAGTAGTACATTTTTCCTTAATTTCCTTACCAGTCCCGTGGCAGACGTCACATTCTTGTTGCGTCATCATTCGGCCAAGTGGGGTTTGCCGTTGGACTTGAATGAAACCACGGCCACCACACTTATGACAAGTTACTGGGGAAGTGCCTGCCTTCGCCCCGGAACCATGACAGGTTTTACACAAGGCTTCCCGACTATACTCAATGTTAGTCTTCTTACCAAAGATTGCCTCTTCAAAGGTTAAATTCATTTCGTATTGTAAATCGCGCCCCTGTCTTGGTGCCGTCCGCCTTTGACTTTGGCCACCACCGCCAAAGAAAGAAGAAAAGATATCTTCAAAGCCGCCGCCACCAAAGTCAAAGCCACCATTACCAAAACCAGAGAAGCCACCACCACCAAAGCCTTGTTGGTTGCCAGCAAAGCCGTATTGGTCATATTGGGCCTTCTTTTGAGGGTCACTTAAGGTTTCGTAAGCTTCGTTGATTTCTTTAAACTTAGCTTCCGCACCCGGTTCCTTGTTTAAATCGGGGTGATATTTTTTGGATAATTTCCGGTATGCGCGTTTAATTTCGTCTGCGGATGCATCCTTGGACACACCTAGGACTTCATATGGATCTCTTTGTTCAGCCATTATTTCCCTCCAAGAAATTTCTTCCCACCTAGATTACCATATCTTCTGGGAAGAAAAAAGTTTTTTCCTTAAAAAAAAGGACCGGCCCAACCCTAAGGGGCTAGCACCAGTCCTCATTACCAAGCAATTACTTGTCTTCAGGATCTACTTCTTTGAAGTCACCATCAACGGTATTATCGTCTGCCTTAGCACTACCGTCTGCTTGGCCATCTGCGCCAGCGGCTTGGCTAGCTGCTTGAGCTTGTTGGTATAATTTAACTGAGACATCTTGGATAATCTTAGTTAATTCATCCTTCTTAGCCTTCATATCTTCTAAGTCGTTAGCTTCTTGGGCCTTCTTTAATGCTTCTTTAGCATCCTTAACTTGCTTAATTTCATCGTCAGAAACCTTGCCATCAAGTTCCTTTAAGGTCTTGTCAGTTTGGAAGATTAATTGGTCAACTTCGTTACGTAAGTCAACTTCTTCCTTACGCTTCTTATCTGCTTCTTCGTTTTCCTTAGCTTCCTTAACCATCCGGTCAATTTCTTCGTCAGATAAACCAGATGAACTCTTGATGGTAATCTTTTGTTCCTTGTTAGTTCCTAAGTCCTTAGCAGAAACATTAACAATCCCGTTCTTATCAATATCGAACTTAACTTCGATTTGAGGAACCCCACGTGGAGCAGCAGGAATATCCGTTAATTGGAAGCGACCTAAAGTCTTGTTGTCAGCTGCCATTGGGCGTTCACCTTGTAAAACGTGAATGTCTACGGCTGGTTGGTTATCAGCAGCAGTTGAGAAGACTTGGGACTTAGATGTTGGAATTGTAGTGTTGCGGTCAATCAACTTAGTGAAGACTCCACCCATTGTTTCAATCCCAAGTGATAATGGGGTAACATCAAGTAAGACCACGTCTTTAACGTCCCCAGTGATAACCCCACCTTGGATAGCAGCCCCTAAGGCTACGGCTTCGTCAGGGTTAACTGATTGATTTGGCTTGTGACCAGTTTCTGCTTCAACAGCTTCTTGCACAGCTGGAATCCGTGTAGAACCACCAACTAAGATTACTTCGTCGATGTCGGCGTTAGTCAAACCAGCATCCTTCAAGGCGTTGCGAACAGGAATCTTAGTTCTTTCAACCAATTCTTCTGTTAATTGGTTGAATTGAGCCCGAGTTAAGGTTGTTTCTAAGTGAAGGGGACCGTTAGCACCGGCTGTGATAAATGGTAAGGAAATTTGAGCTTGGCTAGCTGAAGAAAGGTCCTTCTTAGCCTTTTCAGCTGCATCCTTCAAGCGTTGCATTGCCATCTTGTCGCTTGATAAGTCAATTCCGTTTTCTGACTTGAAGTTAGCTACTAACCAGTCGATGATGGCGTTATCGAAGTCATCCCCACCAAGGTGAGTATCACCGTTAGTTGAAAGTACTTCGAAGACTCCGTCACCTAATTCAAGGATGGACACATCAAAAGTCCCACCACCAAGGTCAAAGACCAAGATCTTTTCATCTTTGTCAGTCTTATCCAAACCGTAAGCTAAAGCGGCAGCAGTTGGTTCGTTAACAATCCGTTCAACTGTTAAGCCGGCAATCTTACCAGCATCCTTAGTAGCTTGACGTTGGGAGTCGTTGAAGTAAGCAGGAACAGTAATAACTGCTTGGGTTACTTCTTCACCTAAATAGCTTTCTGCGTAATCTTTGATGTATTGTAAAATCATCGCAGAAATTTCTTGAGGAGTGTAAGACTTACCATTAACGTCAACCTTATAACCAGCTTCACCCATGTGACGCTTGATGGATGAAATTGTGTCTGGGTTAGTAATTGCTTGACGCTTAGCGACTTCCCCAACTTGAGTTTCCCCATTTTTGAAGGAAACAACGGATGGAGTTGTCCGGTTACCTTCTGGGTTTGTAATAATTTTTGCTTCTTTACCTTCAAGGACAGCCACAGCTGAGTTAGTTGTCCCTAAGTCAATACCAATAATCTTAGCCATTATTTATTCAACCTCTTTATTATAAAATTTATTGAGCTACAACTACCATTGCTGGCCGCAATACCCGGTCTTTTAGCATATAACCTTCTTGAAAGACTTGCACGACCGTTTCTGGCGTTTGTCCTTCTTCTACCGGAACCGTTTGAACAGCTTGGTGTAAGGTTGGGTCGAAAGGTTTACCCAAAGCTTCAATCTTAGTGACCTCGTTTTCCTTCAAGGCCGCTTCGATATTTTGGGCAACCATCTCGACACCCTTCTTCAATTGCTTAGACGCTTCATCGTCAACTTCAATTTCTAAGGCCCGACTTAAGTTATCCATGGCCGGCAAGATTGCGGTGGCCATGTTTTGACCGGCGTATTTCAACAGACTCGCCTGCTCTTTTTTGAAGCGGTTCGTCATGTTAGCCATCTCTGCTTGGGAACGGAGGTACTTATCTTCCATCTCATCAAGCTTAGCTTGCAAGTCTTTAATCTTAGCTTCAGCCTTTGCTACTGGATCTTCCTTAGCTTCTGCTTGGGTTGGTTTTTCAGTAGCTTCTGTCGCTTCTGCTTGCTTAGCTTCTTCAGTTTGCTTAAGTTCTTCATTTTTTTCAGCCACTTGAACACCCCTTTTCTCTAATTAAAATTATCAAAATTTTGGTAATAATCAATCAACCTGGCGGTTAACTCTTTTCTAAATGCTCCAAGTAGGCCAATCATCTTGGCATACGGCATGTTAGTCGGCCCCAAAATGGCAATCAATCCCTGCCCGTTATGGCCATCGTCATAAGTTGCTGAGATTAAGCTATAATCTAACAGTAACTTATTAGTTAACTCATCGCCAAATCTAACTGAAATGCCCTTGTCATTATCAACCAAGTTACTAATGTTAGGAACCTGGTTAACTAATGAATACAGTGACTTTAACTGCTCAACGTTATTATCGTGAGCAAAATTCAAAAGATTCATGCGACCGGAGACATAGACTTGTTCTTTGACAGCTTTGTCTAAGACGTTGCCAAAAACATCTAAAAAGCCAGCAGGTTGCTGGAGGTAACGGGTCAGTAGTGGGAGGGTGGCATGAAGCTTAGTAATCACTTGATTCAAAGGTAGACCTACTACCTGATCATTAATCAAGCGCATTACCGCTTCAAGCTCGTCGCCACTAATTTCTGGTGGAATGTTAAAAATCTGACTTTCAACCGTCCCGTCACTGGCAACTAAAATTACCATTACCTGTTGGTGACCAATCGGTACCATCCGAAATCCTTCCAACCTTAAATCAGTGCTATCCGGCTTTAACATAATCGCCGTATAGCTGGTCAAGTCAGACAGAATTTTGGCGGAAGTTGCGACAATTTCATCAACCTTCAAAAACTCATTTCCAAAGGAATTGCGGATACTTTTAAGTGACTGCTTGTCTAGCTTAGCCGGCTTAACAATGTTGTCAACGTAATAACGGTACCCTTTTAACGATGGGACCCGGCCAGAACTTGAGTGTTCCTTGGTAATATAACCTTGGTGTTCTAACACGGCCATCTCGTTACGAATCGTTGCCGAACTCACATGAATAGGTAATTGTTCTTGCAATGCCTTCGAGCCAATTGGCTGTCCAATCTCAGTGTAATCTCGGATAATCGCTTCTAAAATCAAAAGCTGTCTGTCCGTTAACACCACAATCACCTCTGTTTCTCTCTTAGCACTCGCAACATTTAAGTGCTAAGAACAATTATTAATATACACGACTTTATTTGTTAGGTCAAGGATTTTTACCACTTTTTTAGCACTTTCGTCTTTAAAGTGCTAAAAAAATTTTTGGCGCGGTAATTTTTCCATGTTAAGATAGGAATAAGTAAAAAAAGATAGGAAGATTTTATGGCAATTACAGTTTATATGGTCCGTCACGGCCAAACTATGTTAAATCGTTATAACCGCCTGCAAGGTTGGTGCGACTCTCCCCTAACCGAAAAGGGAATTGAAGACGCACGGCTAGCGGGACGCCACCTGGCTGACATTAAGTTCGATGCTGCTTACCACACTAACACCATGCGGACTATTAGGACGAGTGGCTTTATTCTTAAGGCTAACCACCACACCCCTAACTTAAAGGCGGCCCCCTTAACCTACTTTAAGGAGCAAGGGTTTGGTTACTTTGAAGCCGCTGATGCTAGCCAAGTTTGGCTAATCGCTGGTGCTAACCACGGAACCAGGACCTACAATGATATTTTACGGGACTATTCTTTTGCAGAAACCCGGGATTTCTTACACCAAGCCGATCCTTTCGGTGACGCAGAATCAGACGCGGCCTACTGGCAACGACTTAACGCTGGGATTGATTACCTCAGACAAAACCACACTGACGGCCAAAAACTACTTTTGGTCAGCCACAGCCTAACTACTCGGAGTTTAGTTGACCACTTTGCCCCCGAACTGGGTGCCTATAACCTCGGCCCTAAAAACGGCGCAGTCACTAAGCTTGAAATCACCGCCACTGACGTTAAGGTTAGTTACTACAACCACTACCTTGACGGAGAAGAATACTAAAAACAACCGGCCTTTAGTTAATCCTAAAGACCGGTTGTTTTCTTACTTTGGCTGATGCTTATCTACATAGGTTTGCAAGTTGCGGTCAGCTTTGATAAGCCCGTACCAAAAGACCCCCATTAAAACGAGGTAACAACCCGTTCCAAGTAAACCCACTAAGGTGAATTTACCGTCAACAACTGCCCAATATAACAGCCCCATCACCACTAAGTTGCCTAACAACCTCAGCTTATTAGGCTTTTTAGCAAGTGGGTTATACTTACTAGTGGGCTTAACATTTAATAAGCCCGCGTCGCCTGCCTTAAGCTGAATCCCTGTTTGGAAAACGATGCAGTTCAGTAAGACTAAGATGAGGTATCCTCCCCAAGCGACTTGTGGCCAAATTACTAAACAAGGTATAGTCAGTCCGGTAAGCACTAAGTTACCCAGCTCTGTTTTAACGCTAGCTTTTACCATGAGGTCCGTGAGATAGTTAGCCTCAAACTCGTCTAACTGGCTGGGTAGCCCAAACATCTTCTTGGCAGTCTTGTTCCTAAAGGTCCGTGTAAACTGCCAAGCTGGTCGGCCCGCTTGCAAGCGCCGGTAGCGCCAGGACACCACTGACCTCAAAGCTAGAATCAACCCCAAGTTGATGCCGACTGCAGCTAGACTTAATCCAGCTAGCCAGTTAGGCTTCAGTCCCGCTAGCGCCATTGTTCCTAACAATAAGAGGGGTAACAGTTGAAGATAGCATAGGTAGCTATCGGTAATGTAGTTTTTAACCTCCGCCTCAAAAAATTCATCTAAGGGTGGCTTAATTCCGTAAGACTTAAAAATTGTTAGCATCATCTTTCCCCACCTTCCAAAATAAGGTATTTAAATCCGTCTCAAGTGCCTCTGCCAACCGAATACATAAATCCAAACTAGGATTATAGCGTCCATTTTCTATCATACTTAAAGTTTGGCGGGCGATGCCGACCTGGTAAGCCAAGCTTGCTTGCGAATAGCCCCGCTTTAGCCGGTAGTCCTTAACCCTACTGTTCATAGTTCCTCACTTCGATGTCAATTATATTTTACATACTTAGTTTACCGTAAACTCATATTTATGTCAACTATATGTGACAAGGTTGTTGTTTATATTCCCCTTAGCATAACTCTATATTATGATTTACATAAAATTTTCTTTATAAAAAATAAAAATTGCTTACCCTAAGCCCCAAGCTTGGCGATTGTTGCACACAACCTATTTACCCAATGATTGCAAAGGGTTTCAAAGCGTGCTAAGTTAAAGTTGCAAGCATTATGCTAAGATTGGAATATGAAGGTGAGAGTATGCAAACATTAGCTATGGCTAAACATGCGGGTAAATTTATTATTACCAAGATTCAAGGCGAAAAGGCCCTCAGTCGGCGCTTGAGCGAAATCGGAATGACCCGGGGCAAAATTATTACCGTCCTCAGTGGTAATCAGGCTGACAGTGGCTTGGTGATTATTTTTCAAGGGCAAAAACTAGCACTTAATGCCCCCATGGCAGCCTGTATCTACGTCGCTTCGGTTAGCGACCCAGCCCAGGCAACCCTGACTTCTTTGGCCAAGGTCAAACTTCATACTCCCTGCCTCGTAGCCAAAATCACCGGGGACAAGGCCGTCAGACAGCGACTGATGGATATGGGCCTAACTAGAAATACCCTGGTTACCATTGATAAGGTAGCCCCACTAGGCGATCCACTCGAATTAAACCTACGGGGCTATAAACTTAGCATCAGAAACTTTGAAGCCCAATCAATCCTAGTCCAAGAGGTGGATGTTTCATGACGACTATTGCATTAGCGGGTAACCCCAATTGTGGTAAGACCACCCTTTTTAACCACCTAACCGGTTCAAGTCAATACGTAGGTAACTGGCCCGGGGTTACCGTCGAAAAAAAAGAGGGAGTCTTAAAGAAGGAACCAGACATTATGTTAGTTGATTTGCCAGGAATTTATTCCCTGTCGCCTTATACCTTAGAGGAAGTCGTGGCCCGTAAGTACCTACTTGACCAACGCCCCGATAAGGTAATCGATATCGTCGATAGCACTAACATTGAACGCAACCTTTACTTGAGTCTGCAACTCCTAGAAACTGGTCTACCAACTATTATTTGCCTAAATATGTTGGACTTACTGACTAAGAGTGGCAAAAAAATCAACCTCCAAAAGTTGTCCTACTTACTGCAGGTCCCGGTCGTAGCCATCAGCGCCCTTAAAAAAGACCACCTGCCCGACCTCCTCAAGGAGATTAAGGCCACACCTAAGGCATACAGTTACCCACGCTACGATGAACGGCTCGAATCTGCTTTAAGCATGATTGAGGACCTGCTTACAGACGAGCTAGCGGCTAACGAACGACGTTTTTACGCCATCAAACTCTTTGAACAAGACGAGGTCATCCAGGCCCAGCTAGCCTTAAGTCAAGCTAAGCAAGCAGAACTGGCCCAAATTATCGCTACCGCCGAAAAACTATTTGCTGAGCCTAGTGATAGTATCATGGTCAACGTCCGCTACGACTTGATTGCCAAGATTGTCTCGATGTGCGTTATTAATCCGGACGACCTCAAGTTAAGCCTTAGCGATAAGATTGACCTTGTGGTTACCAACCGCTTTTTAGCCCTCCCCATCTTTGCTTTAGTTATGTGGGCCGTCTACTACCTCTCCATCCAAACGGTGGGCACAATTGGTTCCGACTGGATTAACGACCAACTCTTCGGTAACTACCTGCCGCACTTGGCAGCTAGCCTCATGACTGCTTTGCACGTGGCCCCTTTCATGAAGAGTTTAGTTTTAGACGGGATTATCGCCGGGGTTGGTTCCGTCTTAGGCTTTGTGCCCCAAATCATGATGCTCTTCTTTTGCTTAGGCCTACTGGAAGACTGTGGCTACATGGCCCGGATTGCCTTTGTAATGGACCGGATTTTCCGGCGCTTTAACCTTTCGGGGAAGTCCTTTATCCCCATGCTAATTTCGACCGGTTGTGGGGTGCCAGGAATCATGGCCACCCGTACCATCGAAGCGGAAGCGGACCGGAAAATGACCATTATGCTCACCACCTTTATGCCCTGTTCGGCCAAACTAACAGTTATCGCTTTAATTGCAGGAACCTTTTTTACCGGCCAATCCTGGGTAGCCCCTTCGGCTTACTTCTTAGGCATGTTAGCCGTTGTTTGTTCGGGAATTTTCTTAAAGAAAACCAAGCTGTTTGCCGGCGACCCCGCTCCCTTTATCATGGAGTTACCGGCTAAGAAACACCCTGCGCTACGTTTATAGCCGCAGCGTGGCCTTCGTCCATAAGGCTGGGACCTTAATTTTTATGTCCTGCGTGGTAATCTGGTTTTTGTCATCCTTTAACTGGAAGCTGCAACTAGTTACCAACCAAGAAGACAGCCTCTTGCACTACCTGGGCTTAGCATTGGCGCCATTCTTTGCCCCACTAGGCTTTGGGGACTGACGGGCCAGTGTGGCTGTCATTGCCGGCCTAGTTGCTAAGGAGAACTGTATTGACACCTTAAGAATCGCCTTTGGTTCGGCCACTAACCAAGCTTTTACTAAGGACTTATTAGCTAGTTACAGCTCCCTAGCTGCCTACTGCTTTTTAGCCTTCAACCTGCTGTGTGCCCCTTGCTTTGCCGCCATTGGGACCATGTACAAGGAATTTGGCGACGTTAAGTGGACCTTACGGGCGATTGGCTATCAAACCGGCTTTGCCTACCTAGTAGCACTTTTGATTAACCAATGGGGCCTTGTTATTAGTGGTCACTATACTTGGTTTAACTTGCTGCTAGCTAGCCTTGCAACGGGGCTAGCCATTTGGGCACTAGTTTTTAAAAAAGGCGACTTAAAAAATCAGCACGAACTATCACAGGAAGGAGGTTAACTGTTACCAAAAATATAGAGTATTGTAGAAAACAATAGAATTATAGTCAATCAGAAAATAAAAAATGTAGGATTGATAGATTCTAGAACTTATGTTTTGAATTTTGCTTAAGAAAGTGCTATCATCTCTGTAACAGGAGGTGAGTTTAATGCTACGTGTACAAAAAGTTAGACTGTATCCTAACGAAACCATGAAACAAGTCCTTGATGATTTATGTGATTATCGCAGATATTGTTGGAATCAAGGCTTAGCTTTATGGAATGATATGTATGATGTTTCCTTAATTTTAGGCGACAAGAAGTTACGTCCAAGCGCACGTAAGGTTCGCGATGAGTTAGTCGCCAACAAGGAAGATTGGCAGTACCAACTGTCGGCTCGCTGTTTACAGCTAACAATTTCTGACTTAGGTAAAGCTTGGCAAAACTTCTTTAAGAAGTCGTTACCCGATTGGGGTAAACCAAAATTTAAGTCTAAAAAGACGGCTCGCCAAGGTTTTAAGACGGACCGGGCTCAGATTGTTAACGGTAAGTTACGGTTGGATAAGCCGTCTAGAGTTAAAGCCTGGGCTGATATTAGTTTTAAGGGCGCTGACGACCTAAATGGTAATTTAAAAGTTGTCTCGATTTACCGTGAAAACGGTAAGTACTGGGCGAGCTTACCCTTTGAAGTTAAGGTGACGAAGCAAGCTAAGACCGGACAAAAGACAGCCGTTGACGTTAATATTGGTCACTTTGAATATACTGAAGGACAAGTCAAGACCTTGCCTAACAATTTAAAAGCTTTGTACAAACGCATTAAGCATTATCAACGCCTCTTAGCTAGGAAACGAGTGGCAAATGGAAAGAAAGCGACGCAAGCAAATAATTATGTTAAGACGAGAGCCAAGTTACAACGTGATTATCATCGGGTTGCCAATATCCAACACGATATTGTCCAAAAGTTTACCACTATGCTAGTCAATAATTATGACCGCATTGCCATCGAAGATTTAGCAGTTAAGCAGATGCAGATGAGTCACGTCTCATCCAAAGGCTTACACCGGTCAATGTTTGGCTATTTCAAGCAAGTTTTAAAATATAAGTGTGAATGGTATGGCAAGGAGTTAATCCTAGCGGATCGTTACTATCCAAGTACCCAGCGCTGTTCTCAGTGTGGTCATGTTAAGACTGGCACAGATAAAGTCGGACTTGACGGCAACAAGAAACACGGAACAAAACATAACGAGTATATTTGTTATGAGTGCGGGGCAGTTATGGAGCGAGACGAAAATGCCGTGAGAAACTTACTTGCTTTACTGTAAAAATTAACGGGGTGGGCTACACCCTTAAGCTACAAGAGTCAGTCACTGTCATTACCCCCGAGTTGGGATATGGGAATACTGGTGTT